>Ga0070754_10001262_pt1 | contig 20674 bp, 20 predicted proteins | sample VirMetDEL_Sep_01_FD_75181 | JGI IMG/M metagenome (GOLD analysis project Ga0070754, IMG submission 75181) | Aqueous microbial communities from the Delaware River and Bay under freshwater to marine salinity gradient to study organic matter... | ecosystem: Environmental > Aquatic > Marine >... | reverse complement strand
ATATGAATAATAAAAAATGTGTAGTGATCTTGGCTCATGATATTAAGAATAAAGATAATGTTATTACATTAGCTAAACAATGTTATGAGAAGTTGGGAGACGAGTGGAGTTATTTAATTATTTTAGATCATAGTGAAAAGCAGCTAGAATATATTGAAGAATTAGCAAAAGCTAATTTAAGTTCTTGGCATATGTGTAGACTAGCTAAAAATCAAGGTAACTACTTAGCACCACTTTTCACTATTGGATATATTTTTGATGGCTGCAACGCTGACCTGATGCTCCGCTTCGATGATGATATAGTTCTAAGTGATTCGTTCTTTGATGTGATGTTCGATGTTGAAGAAAAATACAAAGAAGCTGAGATAGTTTCAATGCATATACATAATGATAACTTAGATGCAAGGGAATTAATGTATGACTTCCCCTGTCTTGCATGTTATTTAATGAAAAGAAGTTACTACGAAAAACTTGAGAAAGAAGGTTGGCTTGACTTTATGATATGGATACATGAACAGTTAGATCAGCGCGCGAAATTTGGATTAGCTTGGGCACATAAGATGAGAGACCAGTTATTGGATCTTCAATTATATTCATTCTTTTTTAATACAACTCAAGGTCAATCTATTCTAGGCCAAGACATGATGCAACTTTTATTCATCGCACTTTTTAAGATAAAGACAATAAAGATAGGCAGGCCCCGCGCCGGTGTATTAGCACAGACCTCACAGCATTTAACAGAAGAAGGATTAAAACATATAACAAAACCAGAGGAAATCTACACAGATACACAAACACCAGTTGATTGGGTAATCTCAGAAAAAGCGGACATAATGAAATCAGCATGGCAGTGACACAGAAGGAACTAAGGGTATGTCACCTAACGATAAAAAGATAGATCCGAATTACTTAATTGAACAATACATAGAATCATGCAGTCATTTAACTACATCAAAGATATTTGCTGAATGGAGTTTATATGGTTTAATATCAGCATGTCTTGAGCGTAGACATTGGATAAACATTCCAGGATATAGTGACAAGTCAAACATCTACGGAAATCTTTACGTGCTATTAGTCGGGCCGAGCGGCATCGGTAAGACCGTGGCGGCGAGAGCCATTAATGCTCAGCTAATAGATGAACTGGCGCGTAATGAAACCAGACGTTCAGGTGATTCGGTTGTCCCTACAGGTAAGCTAATACAGCCCGCCATCAATGTAGCTCCAACTGCTATCACACCTGAAGGACTTGTCCAACTGATGGCCGAGAAGTTTAAGAAAACCGACATCATCTTAAAGAAAGAAGATGTGCTTAAACAAATACAGGCTCCTGAATATGTAGGAACAATGGTATTAGCTGATGAGATTTCAGTGTTCTTTAAGGAAACTAAACATGCAACAAATAATATGATTTCATTCTTAACAAAAGGATATGACCATGATAAGTTTGAAGATTACACTAAAGGGGAAGGACAAAAGATAATAGATAGAATGTGTATCACATTTCTTGGTGCAACTACGCCAGAACATCTTAGTAGATTGTTCGGCTCCACATCTGTTAAAGAAGGTTTGGGCAATAGGTTTATTTACATATGGTGTGAGGATTCAGATTTCTTTCATGTATATCATCGCATGTCAGAAGCATCAGTTAAATTTGTCAAAACATTTCTAAAGCCTTGGTGTAATTGGTTAGTAAATAATTATAGCCCATGTGAAGTCGGGCCAGGTGTTGAAGAACTTGCAACTGAGATTGTGTTAGATAAGATGAAGAATCCGATGAATACCGACATGGAAGCCGCATCACTCTATCAAAGATATAACATACATTTGCAGAAGATGGCGCTAGTCCGTCACTTCATGAGATCAAAAGAACCTATCATAGAAGTAGAAGACATACTATTAGCCAAAGAATCATTAGAAAAGATTGAGCCGAACATTCATAAGTGCTTTAAAGAAATGTTCACAAGTGATACAGAACAATGCGCCGAAGATATTAAGAGATTGATTGAATCAACACCTGAGAAGAAGATGCCCGCAGCTTTAATAAAAATGACCCTAGCTGGTAAGTATCAACCAACTAAGGTCACTGAAGTGTTAGACTTAATGAAAGAGAATAAAATGATATTTCTAAATGGTGTGAGTTACTTCATGAAGAAATCACTTTAATGCATCTATTAATTGTTTTTTAAGTCCTGTGGATTCTTCCTCAAGTTTAAATAGATTAACAGTTTCATCTAATCCTTTTTGGCCCTCTGATCCTTTGATATAGTTTAAGAATTGAGTTGCTTTATATTCATCACCGGATTTAATACCTGGGATAATAGAAGATGACTCACCTCGCTTCAAGCCCTCCAATGCATTTAATAGTGCTTGGGGGCTTTGTCCTTCATTAGTTGTTCGGCTAACTGCTGATTGAACTGCGGGTAGAAATGTTTCATTAATTCTTTCTGGTGTAACAGCTTTTCTAAACTCTTTCTCTCTTAATCCTTTTATTGATTGTTGATTGTAGACTTGATCAAGATTGTCATAACCATATAGATTACTGAACTTCACTTGTCTTTTCTTTGCATTTGATTTGCGCCGCTCAATACCATATTCACCTATGTCATCACTGAACATATCCTTAAGCAATCTATATCCTTGAATGCGCCGACCTATTGCATTACCTAGGCCATTTATCACATACTTCTTTTTATCTTCAGGTGACAGGCTATCATCATTAACTGATGTGAGTATATTTACAAAGGCTTGTTGCAAACTCTGTGCTTCATCCATTGCTACAAAACTTAATAGCGGTTTATCAAATGAAGATGATTGACCGATCAGCAGGCTTTGATATAACATATCAGCCCCGATTCCTGCAACACCTGCTGTCTGTGCATAAGCGGCGAGTGTGTATAATAGCTCGTCGGCTTGTAGATTACCTGTCTCATTTGCTGCTGCTAATTCGGTGACTTCAGGTATAATAGGTTCGCGGCCCGTAACATGCTTAAAGATGCTTGTCATTGCTGCACCGCCAATTAAACCACCACCTATCTGCATAACGGCTGGCATCCAATTTCCATTACGAGCTTCATTAACTACATACTTATCAAAGTTACCAAACTTCTCAATAGACCAACGGGCCAGACTTGTTAAACCAGATATAGCACCATTATCTATAGTGTATAGCGGCAAACCCTTAGGGCCATATGTGCCTTGAGTTGATTCAACAAACTTCGCCGCTGCTTCATCAAGATCAAGTTCACTTACTTTACCTGTAGTTATCCATCCATTAGCTTTAGCTTTACTCCCAGCAAATATCTCAAGTTGCCGCTCAATCTGTTTACGAGTTCCAGGTATTAGAAACTTACCATGTGTTCCTTTACTATGTAAGCGGCGAACCATATCATGTATTGCCCATCGACCTGCTGTAAATGATGCCGTCCGAGCTGTTTGATCAAAGAATGTCCGAGCTGTGACTAAATTCATTCCATCAGCTGAACGATTCATCATATAACTAAGGCCGCGCCCCATTGAATCTATATTCTCAATGTTAGCTACATGGCGGGCATTAACACCTTTAGCTAATGATCTTTCCCAATCTTCTACCCATGATCCTATGTGTTTATTAATATAATCAGCATAATCAGTTGCACCAACTCTTTTAAATTGTTTAGCCATTAATTGACCAGCTCTACCTGCTGTCATTTTACCGGCCCCGCCGACATAGTTTAATAGATAGCCAGGAACTTGCTGTGGTGTCATATGCTGAAAACCAATGTATGCACCTGTAACAAAATCTCGCATACCCGTAACTGGGCCCATGATGCCTGATTTAATAAGACGAGATAACGATTCCCAACTCTCAGCTCCTTTAGTTCTCAATTCTCGATTCTCGATAATATCCATCAAAGCATTAATAGATTCAATATCAGAATCAGCATCACGAACAAACTGTCCTGCATTAGGTATCAATTCATTTAAATCATCTTTCATTCCAGTATATGGATTATTGATATTTAAATGCTGCCTGACCCATGCATGTCTTTCTATGTTATCGAAGAAAGCAAGACGACGTGATGATCGACTCATATATCGCCTAAAAGCAGAATTAAAATCCATGTCCCGCCATTCAGGTGGAATACCAATGCCCTCAGCTTTATCTAATGGACCGAATGTAGAAGCATTGCCGCCCTGAGCTTTACGTGTAGCAAGAAATGATTCTCTTATCTCATCAAATAATTGATTAGCTTTTTGTGGCGTGAGCTTAGTTGTATTTACATGCCAGTCTACAAACTGTTGCCGCAACTCTTTAATAGCACCTTGCTTGCCTTTAGTGAATAACTGAATCACATTCTGGCTCATCACTTGAGGAGCATAGTCAGGATTTAATTTACCTGCGCGGAACTTTCTATTATTTCCTGTTCCTTCTTTTACAGGTAGCCCCATGTCATTCTGTTTCTGTCTTACATCTAAGAAAGCATCTTGAATTATTCTGTGTATAGTAAGTTCATCACCAATCAACTTAATGTTACTGCTGCCTGTATCTTGAATATCGTGCATGTATTGCCACACACGGCTAATATTCTTGTTACTATATCTATTTAATTTAGATTTAGCAGGATTGTAGAAATCAGCATACAAGCGCGTCATTTGTGTAATAGTTTCTCGGAACAATGGTGACAGTGCTTTATCAATAGCATTACCTGTATGTTCTAATTTATCTACAACAGACCTTACAGCTTTATTCATTACAGCATCATATACTTTGCCCATTGCACCACTCACATCACCTATAAACTGTGAAGGTGTTACGCCCAATGAATAAAACATAGGCGGCTCATCTTTAACAGCTTTTGCTTTTTGATAAGCACGATCCATTGCTATATCAAAGTTGGTCCGAAGTGTATCTGATACTGTGCCTTCAACATTCTCTGCACCTATTGAATTCAACTTAGCCTCAATAATTGAAGGATCAGTCTCGCCACTTAGAATAGATGCTTTAGCTACAGATATAGGTTCAGTTGCTCTTGCTTTTAGATTTTCACTGCTTGCTAAATTAACTGACGTATCATCATCAATCATTTTATAAACATCTTCAATTGTAGCATCAGGTTTACTGACAGGACGCCGACCTAATCTATAAGCTGTAGTAGCTGCTGCTTTTGATGATACTTGCCCCATTAAATTAGGATATTTTTTAAGTGCTTCAGACTGTAATTTTTGTCCTATACCTTTACCACGTCTATCTTCAGGCACAAATAAATCAACTACAGAAGCTGCGCCATCAGGATATATTCTCAATTTAATGTAACCTTTACTGTCATTTTCAGTGATTCTAACAAAAGAATTATTAGCTCCATAAATATCTGAGGCATCACTCTCTTTTATATTGAATTTAATACTTTCATTAGCTGATTGTTTAGTTATATTTTTAGCTTTATTTTTACTTAAGTCACTTGCTCTAACCGGAACTAAACCTAATTTCTCTTGTGATGTTTGCAATGGTTTAGCTGTTTTACGCATTGCGATTTCTTTCGCTGACATATAATCAGCTTCTGTAATAGGCAATTTACTTGCATATGTATAATCCATTGCCGCCAGCTCTTGTGGTGTAAAGCCCGACTTAAAGATATTCTTCTTTCCTTCTTTTGTGAGAGCTGATCCACTTTCATTCCTTACTCTAGCTGCTTGCATTTGACGAGCTTTAGTCAAAGTCCTAGTGGCCTCAGCAACTGTAATGCCTTCAGGCTTTACAACAGTTGACACAATTAATTTCCCGCCAGGTGTTTCAATTAAGATAGTATCCTTAATTGGTTTAGACATTGGATTACGTTCAAGAAGTAGCTTGACTTCAGGTGCTGCTTTAATTGGTATATCAGCTACATATGGTTTATTGTCTAACAATTCGGCTTCAGGTATATCACGCAGAACCTTCTCAGGAGCATGTAGCTGCTTGATCGACAACTCGGAATGTTTAGCTTTAGGTTTAGTCGGCGGCGGTGTCAATGGATTAACTTGGCCCGATATAGCACGACCAAGTTTATTCTGCTGAAGCAATGTCCCGCCAAATAAAGCAGAAGCCAAAGCTCTTGTTGGATCTACATTACCTGTCAATACTTGTTGCATTACAGCATCCATAGATCCTTCAACAGCGGCAGATGTAACAGCTTCTTTAATGGCTGTTTTAGCTGCAAACTTTTTGGTCATATCCATTGAACCTTTTTTAAATAAGGATTTAACCATGTTACCAACAGCATCAGGGGCCGCACCAGAAAAACTGAATGTAGCCATTGAAGGTAGAAACTCACCTAATATAGCTGCAAGTTTATTTGCCTCAGATCCTTCACCAAGTCTTTTATCAAAAGCCGCTTTAGTCTCTGGTGCTAATGTTTCAGCTAATTTGTTTGCTCCTATATCAGCCCCGAACCCTCCTGCTAATGCTCCGATAATTTTTGCAGGTAATGGTCCAGGCACACGTAGACCAGCTAATGCCCCGACTGTAGATGGAATGGCCCGCCCTGCTGATAATGTAGCAGTCTCTATCGGGCCAGCAGCAGGTTCATCTTTTTTAACTTTAAAGCCTAATGCTTCAAGTTCTTTAATATCACTATCACTTAATGTAGCCATTATCCATTCCCTCCTGCTGCTTTGTTTGCACGAAGTTGTCTAATAAATTCTAACACCCTTGCACTTTCTTCTTCAGTTAAAGTTTGCGCCTCAGATTGTTTTGATTTTTTACCCTCTAATTTACCAAGTGAGTCTCTTATTTTATCTACAAGATCAGATGCTGTTTCTTCAGGTTTAGATGCTTTTTCTATCGCAAGTTGTTTTTGTTCTGCATCAAGACCTAAGAGTCTTAGTTTAAGAGCATCCATTATTGGATCTTCTTGTTGTCCCAAAGCAGCAGGAGGCAAGCCGCCAGAATCAGTTGTAAATAATCCAGCCGCAGCATTTTCACGTAGATCTTTAAGTGGTGTTTGAAACGATTCTTTTAATAATCTAGCACGTTCAATTAAATTAACAAGATTACCTCGCTTCAATTCATGCTCTTTAGGTAAATTCATTAGATCAGATGTAGCCTGACCTTGTGTTAATTGATCGACAATTCTCTGTGTCTCATTCTTGGACTCAGTAGCTCCAGCATTTGATAGGAATATATCCTGTAATACAGGCGCATTTTGTTTTAACATGTCAGCAGGGAAATTATTAGCCAGAGCCAGCGCAAGATTATTAGTAAATGCTGCATGTTGTTTCTGTCTTTCTGCATTTGCAATAGCTTGCCTCTCTTCAATTTCTGCATTAAAGGCCGCAAGATCTTGAGCACCTCTTTGCCTCAATTTCTCAGACTCAAATGGTGCTCTAACATCAGCAAGCTGTGTCATAAAAGATTGATTAATGTCCCTATTAGATGGCATACCAATAAATCTTTTAGTAAAGCGAGCTAATCCACTCTGTTCATCAAGTGGTGCTTTAATACTACGCGGGTCAACATTCGGATCTATTGCCTGAAGTTGTGCATCTCTGATCTTCTCCCCAGCTCCTTTACCTCCAGGGATCATCACAGCTTTTAAAATGCGTTCTAGTGCTGATTCTGCCATAATCTTTTAAATAGGTTGATTGTCTTTAGTGTGGTGTAATTGATATGATATTACTTTAAGTCGGGCGCAAGGTTCAATACATTCAGCCAGTGGTGTAAACATCAGCGCCACCACTAGTATTAGATCATTGCCGCAGATTCTTGTCATGTCACCTATTTCTCTTTCTTTATCAACAATGCTTTTATCTAAAACATTTGATACTGACCATGTAAGAAGTGTTAGTTGAAGCACAGGATATAATGTTGAATAGTTAACACGAAAGAACTGATGGTTAACTAGATCAAGAATATACTGCGTGAAATCAACTATCTTTTCTTTTGGTATATCACCATCATAAAGATCATCAATCATATGAGCTGTCTTTAGATATAGCTCACAAAATGATATAGCATTTAAATCACCTTTACACAATTCTGTGATAATATCACTTGCCTCTTTTTGTAAATTATTCATAATTTTTTAGTTAATTTAATTACTGCCCATCCTGCAGCTCTTACAGCAAAATACATTACCATAGCTTTCTGAAAATTGACGCCAGACTTTTTCATGATAGCAAGAAATATAGCATCAGCCACAACTCTGCTGAATTTGTTTTCTCTTGCCAATCCATAAAGATAATCATGCACGACAGCAGCAATAGCGTGACGCCCATCTTTAGGAAAAAATAGAGTAAGTGGCCACGGAACTGATGCATAGTCTGTTTTAAAATGTGCTGGGACTGTTATCTTATTTCCTTCACCAATTACTGAAGCATCTGTAAAGATAAAATCTTCAGTTAAAGAATAAGTCCCATCAAGATTATTAATTACTGGTGGTAGATGATATGGCATAATGTTAAACTAAGTTGCCAAGACCACTTGCAAATGCGCCGACATTTTGTAGTGCTGCTCCTGCTCCTGATGTTTTACTTGTCGATGATGCATTACCAAAAGCATTATTAAGTAATCCTTGGCCAACACCAAATGTCTCTTGGCCCAACTGCTGTGTTCCTACAAATTGTGGAACACCTGGATTAGCTTGACTTGCTGATCTACCTGTGGCTTGAGTAAAAGCACTTTCACCTGTTCTTAATGCAGGCAATGATTGACTCACATTAGCAATAGTTGAAGCAAGATTATTTAATTTTTGCTGGCCCGCTTGACCAAAAGCCATAGCATTTTCAACTGTCCCCAAAGCTGTTGGTGTAGATAGATTGCCTCTTTGTGCATTAGATTGAGCCAAGTTTCTTTCTACTTCAGCCCGCTCACTTCCTGTTAGACCAGCCCCGACATTGCTTAATAGCTCAGTAATCTTATCACCTACTTGGCCCCTTGCTTTAATAAACTCAGGATCTAATATAGCTTGCGCGGCTATTGCATTTCGGGCTAGTTCTTGTCCTGCACCACCTAATATACCTGCTTCGCCTTGCGCTCTAGCTAAAGCTGCTTCATTCTGTAGCTCAGCACCAATCTGATTTAGCCGACGACCTTCAGTATCAAATATATCCGTCTGAAGTTTAGCTCTTTCTGGATCTATTACTTGTGATGCTTGAAGTTTGGCCAGCTCAGTGGGTAATATATTCTCGGCCATTACCTGTAAAACCGGACCTAAACCTGCTTCATAGGCTGCCAGTATATCTGCTGTTGGCTCCTGTTGATTTGTAACTTTTGTTCCACCCATAATGTTTTATCTATTGTAAAAGTTTGCGGTCAAGTTTTGCTATGTCTAAGTATTTTACTTTGCCGTGTCTAATGCCTTTTAATTTATATCCATTAAATAATGCTCTAAAATATCTCCACTGTTGTTTAAAGGATTCTGTATCTCTAGCTAATAGAAGTGATATTTCAATTTCATTCCCTTCATTCCAAACAATGGCCACACCATTTATTTTATCTTCGCCGTCAGTTGTAACAAATAATCTGTTAAACTCCCATGCTTGAAATAGCTGAAGCAGTATTTCTGATCTTAAATAAACACGATCTTTAAACCTATGTTTATTTGCTTCAATAAAATCTATTACATCCTTTGTCGTTAAGTTAGACTTGGATGAGTGTTTCGTCAACAAGATCATCTGATGTATTAAAAGTTTGAACAAGCAAGTTGAATTTATCTTTTGTTATCAAGCTATAACAGTAATCACTGTTATACTGAAACTGGCTGCCCGCGACTGTATTAGTAGATACAAACGATCTTAATGAATGGCCACCTGCACCATTAACTAAATATGTTAAGTTGTCAATATAAAATCTTTCAACATTATGTGAATGACCATTAAGAACTATATCAAAGCCTAATGCTTTAAAATCCCATCTTAAATTACTGTAACCTGGATTATAAGATGAAGAATTAGTATAAGGCGGATGATGAAAAACTGCTATGTTAATCTTCTTTCCTCTACCTTTAATTAATTCTTTAATATAGTTGTATTGAATTGATCCTACAGTATTTCCATGTGGTTCAATTAAAGCATTAGCTGTGTTATATCCACTATTGATTATATAAATATCAGTATCTGCATCAAGTTCTTTTACAAAATATCTTGAAGTATTGGGATATAATAGTTTTTGAATTATTTCAATACCATTATCACCATCTATATCATGATTGCCTAAGGCAAGATAGATTCTATTTCTTTTCCAATACTCCTCAAACAGTGACAAGAACTCACTTGAGAAAGAACCAACACTTCCATACCTATGATCCCCGCCACCTATTATTAAATCAGGCTTTCTTTCCTTAACTAATCGAGATATAGCAATTGTTGCAGCACTCAGTGTTCCATTATCAGCAAAGAAAGTAAAAGTCTTTTTATTGGCTGTTGTGTCAACTGGTGAAATATTAAATAATCGGCTTTGTTCTTTAGTGTTGACCCGCTGATTGGTTTCTTTCATCACGGCCTTCACATAAGTTATCTCACAATCTATGTCAGTTTCTACATAAAGGTTGTGCCGCAATCCGTCAAAAGCTATCTTACTTAGATCAAATGTGAATGTCGCATCAGCATCAGCTTCTTGTGGTGTGTAAGGTTGAGCTATAGGAGTTCTTGAAACAAATGTGCTTTCAACTTTTCGTCCTATTTCACCAGTTCTTTTCTTATCTGTATAAACAGTTACCTGAATATTACCACTTGATTTGATATTACTTAAACCAATTTGTGCTCTAATAAGATGCCCGCCACTCATTGTAATAGATCCTGGCAACATTAAACGTATGGTGGATGTGCTACCTGAGAATGCTTTAAACAGCTTATTATCTGTTGTGATAAAATATAATTCTTTATCTCCAGCTACTTTAACTTGAGCAAATTGTTTAATCTGCGTGACTTCAGGATATTGATCTATTGCAACAAATTTGCCAAGATTGAGATCATATACAAGAACTGCGGCGCCACTTGTTGTAGTTAAAGCAAACAGCACATAATTGTTGAAAGTGGTTAGACAGGCTACATTTTGTGTTAATACTTCTTCATCAAGAAATTGTTGAACAGCTATTGAAAAAACACTATTGCTTCCTAGATCAGTTGAGTTAGCTATGGAGTTAAATGATCTTATACTATTCTGATCTATAAAAACTGTATCACCTAAAACTTCAGTTACACAATTCTCATTAATGGCTCCAGTATTTATTAACTGACGGGAGTTATATCTAGGCTCACCAAATATAGGCTGAGTATAATCAGGCTCAAGAATGTATGTAGCATTTAGTGTCGAAACAAGCAAAGCATTATTCAATGATGGTGTTTTATTGAGAGCTGTAATCTCACCAAAACTAACACCAGTAGCCACACTAAGTGCGCCGCCTTCTTTTTCAATTCCCCTTTTATCACCTAAAGAAGTGATGTTAACCATGAAATCCAGTGGGCGGCCTGATACTGATCTAACGATTTGAGTATAGCGTCTGTCACTACCTCTTGCAACCATATAAAGAGTTGGTGAGACATATAAAGGCAGAATACCAATAGGCACGTATTCTCGACCATCATCTGTCGTATTGTTCCACTCTTCATATGTTTTAGTTGCCCGAAAAGTTCCATCAGCAAACAGAATAATCGGCTGATTCTTGCCGTCTGTTATAATAATCGCCGCCGGACTTTCTGATACTTTAGTTGTAAAATTAATACCAGAACTGGCATTACCATCAACAGACTGGCGGGCATAGTTAACAAGACTTCCTGGGACAGCCTCAGCATATATCTTTTCTACATCAGCATCAAGCTGAAAACCTATTAGCTTTTTAAAGTTACTCGGTGATTGACTTATGTCTTTATAAAAACATTTACCATCTGCGAAAAGAAGAAGATAGTTATCAAACCCATACAGACCTTGAAAGTTATCCCCTTTAATCCCTTTAGTGATTTGAGTAGGTAACTTAACTGGCCGCACATTATTAAATCGCGTCCGACCTAAAGATAAAAATGGGTATGCACCATCTTGTAACTTGGCATCATCTGAGCCAGTATCAAGACCTTTATTGAAATTACTGTAAACAATTTCTTGCATGAGAATTAATATCCCCTATATCGAGCATAACCACGATGTTTAATGTATTTATGAGCTTTATATCCCTCTAATTCGCGCCGCTCATACTGTAGCTCATGTGACTGAAAAGCATCTCTTGAGGCTTCTTTAGTTAATTGCAATGATTTAGCCTGAGCTGCGGCGGCCAATTGAATAGATCGTTCATCATCTCCATTACCGTGATAATTGGCTAATACACGCCAACCAATTGCTTGATCAAAGTGTGGGTACATGAATTCATCTGTGTCATTAATAAATGGAATAAATCTATATTTAAATAACACCTCATATGTTTTACATGTATTTGATGCCTCATCACCTTGTTCAACCTGAACAGTAGTATAATGAGTTCGGGACATCATATTAGGAATAACACCAACTTCAACTTCATCAGCATCAGTTATCTTTACATTAGATGTGGTATAACGATCTTTCGATATTGACTTAACACCAGGGAAGTTAGTCCATGCTTTGGTTGTCACAGCCGAAAATGCTCCAACTTCTATTGTGACTGTCTCGCTGTCTTTATCAGCAATTGAAGTAGATCCTGCTACTGTAATCTTAACTTCTTCATCTTGGGCCTCATCTAATGTAAAAGTCAGCGCCGACTCATTATCTAATGATTGGGCGAGCGGCACATCGTTCTTTGTTCTCCACACAACATCAGAGTATTCATTATGAAACTCTTGATACCTTGGCCTCATTGAATGAAGTGTGATCTTATTCCTATCATCCCATCTTCTAACACCTCTAACAAACTCTACATAATAAGGTAAAGTAATTTGTTGCTCCGAAATAGTAGCAGAAAATACTTGCTCAAAGAGGCAAAAAGCAAGATCGTCAGAACGATGAACTTCTTCAGCAGCTTGATTAATCATTTCAACCAGCGCCAATCTATCATCACTATTTTGGGCCTGCTTCCCTATTTTCGGAGCAACAAAATTTAAAATATCTTTAAGCATATTATTAAGCTGTTAGAAATTTAATGAGTCTTAAGACAATAGAAAAATGAAGAGTATCATTAGGGACAATAGCCTTATAATTATATACCGATTTTTCACGCATCTCTGACCCTGCCCCTGATTGTGCATATAGAGTTATATTAAATGATGTAGTATTGACAGTATATGTAATAATTGGATAATAATTACCTCCATCACGATATGCTAAGATACTAAATTCATCATCAACATCATAACCAAATCTATTTGCAGCATCAATACATTTTAAACGTATCTCAGCAACAGTAGGCACCGTGCCAAGTGTGTGTAAAGCCTGATAATTACTTGAATGTGTAGAAACAAGATCATCAATAGTTATTTCATATTCTTCGATAGTTGAAAAGACCTGCTCAAATTCTGATTTATTAAGAAATGTCCAAACATTACCTCCTGGGTCCATTACCGGTATTTGATTAGCCCCCGCTTTAGCAATATAAGTCCAAGGAAAAGGCTCAGATGCAAAAGGATAAAGAATAAAATTACGTGTAATAACATCAGTAATTGGAAACCATTTAGTCTTTAAACCATCGGCAGAATCAGGAGCAAGAAGATATGAAGATGATATAGCTTGCCCCAACTTTTCTGTAGGTATTTGACCATCAGCTACTGAAATGTCAGTATAACTAATTTGCGTAATAGCCCATGCAGAACCATTCCACATCATTACATCTTTATCTGTTGTTCCAGCCTGAAGTTTACCTAAAGTAATCGAACCATTAGCAATAGCATCAATCAATGTTGACAATGCCCATGCTTCAGCATTAGTAACAAGAATCAAACCATCATCAAGACCTGTTGCGTCTAATGCATCAACAGGGTCAATGGATGATGATATAATGTTTGCACCATCTATTGATACAAGACCGAGGTTAACAGGCTCCCAAGCAGGTGTAGCTGCATTATAGTATTTAAGTGTATATGGCGCATTACCATCAGCCAATATACCATTAAGATCCAACCACAAAAAAGCCGCATAACGTGGATTATTAGCCACATCAGGCGTATCAGTCTGTGCTATAATTAATCCTTTATCACTTACAGGAACCGCCGCATCAACTAATTGTTTAAGCTGAGCACCAGTGATTTCACTAAGTGATGTTGGATCTACTCCTGCTACAAAATCAAATTCAAGCGCCATATATTATCTTTGCTAATGTTTTCTCAAATTGTTTTTCAAAGAACTCAACATTAAATCGTGTCGCTTTTTCTGTGTTAGTATGGCCTAGAACAAATGCATCAGCTGTGTTATCATAAACTTCGCGCATCTTAACTGCTAATGTGACAGGGTCAACTTGCACTTGTTTTCCACATCCATTATATATCTCCTGTGATGCATTAACTAATGTGTGATCACACTCATAACCATTAAAGAACTGTTTTAAAGGTCCATAATTAACACCGACTAATGGGACACCACATGCAACAGCTTGTTGTTGAAACCAGCCCCAACCTTCTGTAGCTGCTGTAATATATGCATCAAGCCCATAAAACCAATCTCTTATACTTACATTATTTAAGTATGCTTTAATGACAGAAATTCGCTCATCTTTAAAACTGTTCCCATCTACGTAACAATCCGGAAAACATTTAAAAACAAGTCTAACATCTTTAACACCACTAAAAGCTATCTTAAATGCCTCAATAATTTGCGGTATATTTTTCCTTATACCACCATGTGACAATCTTGCCGCACATCCAAATACTACATTCTCATTACCTATTAATTTTTGACGGGGTGAAAAAATGTTAGTGTCAACCCAAAGTGGAACAATGTGAATTGGAATAGTTACACCAGATTTAATAAATGTATTTTTGTTCCACAAATCTGTAGTAATGATAGCACAAAAATTTTTATTTATCTGCTCAACGTATACAGAATCTAACCTTGCGCTTTCCCACATCGTAAAAAGGATTCTTCTTTTATTTGAAAAAGCTCTTTCTTTTAATACAGTAAAAGAATTATGAGGATGTGTTACTAATTCGTAATCAAAATAATCAGGTAATGATCTTGTAATTAATGAGTTAACAATATGTGGCGGATTAACTGCACCAAATGCTTCATTAAATGAATAAGGGCGAAACATTACCTCCTTAGTCATTTTAAAAAGTGATTTAAATAGTTGTTCACCTATTTCTCCATATGAAGTATATGGCACAGCATAAGATGAAAGTTGTATTTTAGTGTCGCTAAGTTTTTTCATATATTTAAAGGTAAAGCAGTTCCAGAATATTGACTAATTGGCGAAGCTGTTGGTGTATTTAAAAGTTGTTCAAGTGTATTAAGATCATCTTCATCGCCCATAGCAGCAGAACAACTGGCGGATCTAGTAAAAACTGGTGATATTCCTAGGACTAAAGCTGATGTAAGTTCAACTGAAGTTTCCCCATCAAGATTCCAGCACTCAAATCTGCAATCACCGTTAATAATCTCACCATTATAAAGTGGCGCATTTACAACTTCACCATTATTCCCCCATAGTTTTCTTCTTATTTTTTCTCCGCCTTCATTCCACGATATAATCATGCAGAAGTTGAAGTTCGCGGCTTGAGGAAAAGGACGTCTAATGGTGAAGTTGTTAGTTAAGCTAACATCATATTGGGCCACAATATAACTAGAATCATTAAAAGTAATACCATCCACAGAGAAAACAGGAAATGATACACGAATGTAACCTGTATGAACAATCTGTGCCGCAATAGATTTCTCCCACAATCTTGTGAGATCTATTGTCAATGGTGAATACTTTTGATGGTATTTGCTCATTTACTTTTTATTTGTTTTATCTTGTTTGGTGAAATCAATTGCTTCTTTTACTTCAGGCTCTTTATGAACTTGTTGAGGTGTCTCATCATATGGAGTGATAATCTTCTCAATTTCAGCAAATGTTGGAAGCTCAATATCAGCATATGCTTTCTTCCATTCTTCTACTGAAGCAAGGATGCGCTCATACTCCGCCTTCAGTTCTTTTTTTGTCGGGTCAAGATTATTCTCTGACCATCGTTTAATGTTATATGTAACATTATTAATAGTTGTCTTGACCTCACGCAACTTATTAAGATTTTCAAATTTGCGATCAAGTGCTGCAAAAATACTGATAAGAGCGTTACGTTGTTTTAATGTAATTTTCATTCGTATAAATGACTTTCGTTTGGTGGGTTTATCTTTGCAATTAAAATCCTAAGTGATACTATTTCATCAAACATCTTATCAAGCTTATCTTCAACTTTTTCAAGACGTTGTGTTAATTCTACAGGCGGTGAATCTATCTTTTCTTCAAATTTCTCCTCAACTGTTTTGAGTTGTTTTTGATTTACATATGTTGCATCAATCGTAATTAAAGTATGTGAGATCCATACCAGATATGTCATAACAATCGGGTAAGTCGCAAAGCAAAATTTAGATATTATCTCCCACATCTTATTCATATTATTCATTTCCTTTGTCATCTGGTTTCAATTCCATTTAACCTGGCTAAACATTATGCATCACTACTATCTGTTCTAACAGCCGCTATTGTTAGAATTATGGATTTAATGTTGCAGCTTCTTTTAGTGCGTTACCAATAGCTCCACCAAACTCTTTTACAAACTTTTCATCACTCAAGAAACTGAGATCAGTTGCGCCGACCTTATATTTATAGTCACCATCTGTTAATTCAGCCGTAACTTTAGCTGCATTTGAATCCACCATAAACATACTGATGCGATGCTTTTCATAAGCTAACTGACCAGCAATTTCAACAGGTCGCTTAACTGATCTTGTGACACAACCAGTTAAAGAAATGATAAGGAGAATGTAAAAGAAATTTTTCATATTTTTATTCAGGATTTGTTGCAGCATTGAAATCAGCGATAAACTGATCTTTATCAATAAATGGAAGTGTGACTTTAGTATTATAAGATGTAATACACGCATTAGCATCATCAATAATAGCGGCAGCTTGTTCAACACTTAGTGCAACACCAAATCGAACCTTATCTTTAACGTCTTCCTGAACTTGAGCAATAAGATTCAATAGATCCTTCTTACCATCTACTGCAAGTTTGGCACGATAACTTGTTAACAGACTGTTAACTAAATCTACTTTTGTTGGCATAATTATTTATCTTTCTGTTTTTAATTATATTTGATTTAAAGTTATTGGATTCTGTAAGTGATTGACCACCTAATGTTTGTAGTGTCAGTCACATTCGTTTGATTAACAGCCGTCACGCCAGTGGCACCCCAGTCGTAAATCAAAAAATAATTGGTTCCGCTGACTATCCACGGGGTAAGCGGAGATGAAAGAGTGGCCCAATCCGATGCGTAAGTTATCGAACCACCCTGCACGGAATTTGAACCATCTTCTGCAAATGCTGTAAAAGGCAGGGTTATTCTAGGGCTGCCTGAGTCACTGCCTTTGGCAGTCAAAGTAATCCCACCTGTCACATGACATATGTTCCCGATTCTGGTGTAACGTCCGTATTGATTGCCATAGGTCAATCCAGTTGCACTGCCTGAGAAGCTAAAAGTTGGCGTGTATTCTCCGGTTTCATACACAGGCACTTCGCGCCCAGTAAGACTGACACTGGTTCCTATTCCGACAAAGGCATTGTCGCTCAGGTCGTATAGTTTGTTGGTGCTAGTGTCATATCGTTCTGTTCGGAAGTCTGCGAGGGTTCCGATTTGGGTGAGTGTTATATCATCAAAATTGTAAACCTCTCCATTCCCCGTATTAGCCAGATTGAAGAATAATGAATCAGTCCCTCCGCCAGTCAGTATAAGCTCAAGCGAATGACGTTCTGCACTACCTGTTGGGGTGAATGTGTAAGCAGTGCCACTACCTACAGAACCAACTATTCCTGAGCCAACTAACTTGCTGATAAAGGCGAGCGGTGAACCATTGAACACGCTAAGTGTTAACGGTTGACCAGTCCCGCTAGATGCACGGCTTGTCCAACTGATTCTATAACGCTTCCCTTCGGTAAGTGTGTCTGAAATGTTCCGTGCGCCCCTCGTTCCTGTCGATGCCGCAGTGTTGGTAATAACCATTTCACCTCCCGATTGAGCAACAGTAATTCCTGCACCTTCTGTGTCCCATTTTCCGAGCGACGAAGTGAATGTAGAAGAGTCCCCAGTATAAATCTCAGTACCTGCCCATTCATCAGCAAATCCCAAATCATTACCACGAGCGAGTTCGTCAACTTCATCATCTGTGAGTTCTCGGTTGAAGATTTTGACATCACGGATGGAGCCTTTTGAGAATACAGATTGTTGACTCCCGATGCGGACTGCTTGCGTTCCGTTAGCCATACCTGCATATGTGCCATCTTCAAAAGCTGCATCCATTGCGACTGGTTGTCCGTTGACAAACAAAGTGATTCCATCACCCGCTGAACTAAAAACACCGCCACTTGTTCCTGCATAGGTTGCAGTCAAATGGACCCACTCACCCTCATAAGAATTAATAGCAGATGCTGACAAACGCTTCACACTGTTCCCAGATGATGTTTGCAAATACAAACGCAAATCATCCCCTTCGCAATTAAGCATCCATTCACCACCACTGACTGTCGTAAATTTTGAGATAACCACGAAATTTGTGGCGTCCTCCATCTTTACCCACGCCGAAATAGAAAATGGCAAATCGTTTGAACCATCGGTGAAATTTAATTTTGAATCGTGTGCCACCTCTACATAATCATTGCTCCCGTCAAAATAAATAGAAGGACCAATTACTTTTGTCCCTGCAATACCTGCAAGAATATCAGAACTAAGTGATGCAGCAGATGCCCAAGTAAGTGTTTTTGACCCATCAGTGGATAACACATAACCTGCCGAACCGTCTGTCGAAGGCATCGTATAGATAATATCAGCAGCTAAAGTGCTAGGTGCCTGAAAGCCTGTATAATCACTATTGTTAGCATCACTTAAACGAAGTTCTTTTTGTGATGTATCTGATCTAACCCACTGACCCGAAATGATATTAGAATCAATAACATTAAAAAGGTTAGTAGATGCTGCACCATTAGAATCATAAAAGAAAACACCACCAAGACCATCACCCTCTGTATAACCATATTGAACATTATACAAAGATTGAAAACCGTCAGCAACATTAGCCAAATCAGCTAATGTTTGAACTTGTCTAACAAGCTGCTGACCTTGAACAACATTGGCAATTAACGCCAACCACAATAATATGATATATTTTTTCATAAATTTTACAATCTCCTTTTCCATGTTCCACCAATAGATGCATTAAAATCATTAGGCCGAAGTGTAGTATTACCATCATCAGCATCTACATTTCCAGCAACCCAATCAAATACTGAAACAAAACCATCATCAACAGAAGTTTTACCAAATGTCCAACATGCAACATTGTGGTCGGCTGTGTCAATAGCTCTTACATCAGCATATGTATTACGATAGAAAATACCACGGGCATCACCCTCGTTAATAATTCCTTTAAGTTCAGCAAGACCATTAGTGATGTTCTGAATAATAGACATCAGCCAATCATGCTCTCGTTTTTCTTTTCCAAAGTTGTATCCCATAACATTATGAATCTAAATTGACGATACCAAGTAAGGCATCAAATTTACGTGTGTTATCAAACTTCGATCTTTTCATGATCAATTTACCTGATGTAAGTTTAACTCGAATAATACCAGGAAGCCATACACTTGTTCCCGGTTGAATTGTCTCACTAAGCTCAACATTCTCACCTGTAGATGGATCAAACAACATCATACAAGTTAATGATGAGATAACAGCATTAGTTGAAAAAGGATTTTCCAAATAACACCATACATAGTTTTTATCACTTACAACATGTTCATTAGCGTCAGCTATTAAATCAGCACCATAAAAACCTTTTTTGATGTTATCCACTAAGGCTTGATGGTTAATAGTACGCGGGAATTTGTTTTGATATGAATACATAAATAACATTAAGAAAGGTTTTTATTTAAAAGCTAGGTGCAGTCTAATGACCATCATAGCATAAGATCTACACCTAGCTGAGCAACCAATAGCGACACTGGTTAATTTTTATCGGACGTTATAGTTAACAGTAGCTGTTAGATTAGTAGCAGATACTTGAACAACAGTTCCAATATCCATAATAACAGCAGTAGTTGGCGTCCATGTCAATGTAGTATTGGCAGGAACTTCAAATGTATTAACTGCACTATATGAATTAGTATATGGACCGAAAGTATTTTCAGCCATATACTGAACTGTATTAGTCCGTGATTGAACAACACCGAAGAAGTTAGTGTATGATTCAACAATGTTAGTTGAGTAACGAGTCCATGCTGTAAAAGATGGAATTACATAACTCAGATCAGCGGCCTCATCAGATGCAACCGGCGCATTGTAAATACTAACAGTAATTGCAGACCCTGAGGCATTTGCCATAGTTACTGAATTAATTGTAGTATTTGAATCAACCAGTCCATCTACTAGATCAGTCGACCCGCTAGCACCAAAGACAACACTTGATGTTGCAGCATTGACAGATACCGACATGACCAGTGCGATCATTGCAATAAGTGTAAAAAGTTTTTTCATAATCATTTCTCTTTCTATTTATTGTTTAATTAAATT
>Ga0070754_10001261_pt1 | contig 20688 bp, 19 predicted proteins | sample VirMetDEL_Sep_01_FD_75181 | JGI IMG/M metagenome (GOLD analysis project Ga0070754, IMG submission 75181) | Aqueous microbial communities from the Delaware River and Bay under freshwater to marine salinity gradient to study organic matter... | ecosystem: Environmental > Aquatic > Marine >... | reverse complement strand
TCTTCGGCTTGACCTTGACCGCGGCCCATTTGCCCTCGGGGTCGGTGGGATCCATGATCCCGGCCACGCTGACTTCGCAGATGCCGACGATCTCGAGCCCTTCGCGCGAGTGGTAGAAGAACACCTGGTCGCCCACTTCCATCGCCGCGAGGTTGTTCTTGGCCCGGTGGTTGCGCACGCCGTCCCAGGTCCCCTCCTCTTCTGCGACGAGATCGTCCCAGCTGTATTTGAAGGGTTCCGATTTCATCAGCCAGTAACGCATCGCGTAACCATCTCCATCTACTCATTCACGTGCCTGCGCCGTTAGCCGCTGCAGCGAGAGCTGACCACCCTGCGCAGCGCCGGGTCCCCGCCTTGCGGGTTAACCTGTTTTTAGGCGGCGCGCCTTAAGCAATTGGAACTCAGCCAAGCCAGGGGGCGGGATTGACCGCGAACAAGACCACGACCAAGGACGCCCGATCCCCGCGAAAGGGCGTGCAGACGCGCCGTCGCGACCATGATGTCGTGACGCTGGGGATCGCTTTTGCGGCGATCATCCTGTTCGTGGGCACAGCCGGCGTGGTGCTGCCCAACCTGATCGAGGCATGGACGGGCGACAACCCCTCGCCAGATTCGGCGCTGACCAATGCCCTCCTGCTCAACATTGCGCTGATCCTGCTCGGCTGGCATCGTTACAAGGCGCTCACCGAGGAACTCAATTCGCGCCGCGAATCCGAGGAAGAGGCCCGCCGCCTCGCCGATATCGACCACCTCACCGGATGTCAGAACCGCCGCAGTTTCACCACTGCGCTGGGCGATCTGCTGCACGATCTAGAACGCCGCGAGGAAGCGCTGGCGGCGATCGCGGTGGATCTCGACAATTTCAAGCAGGTCAACGACCTCCACGGCCACCAGGCAGGCGACGAAGTGCTGCGCGTTACCGCCGGACGGATCCAGCGCCTGCTGCCCGAAGGCGGCATTCTGGCCCGGCTCGGCGGCGATGAATTCGTCTGCGTCGTCCCCTATCACCCGCAGGTGCCCGACCGGGTCGACCAACTGGCAACGCGGATGGTCGAGAACGTCGCGCGGCCGGTCGAATATGGCGACATGCCGGTGGATGTGACGATGTCGATCGGGATCGCCTCGAGCACGCAGATGGACAATGTGCGCGACGGGACCGCTGCCGCCCAGACGCTGATGCACAAGGCAGACATCGCCATGTATCACGCCAAGAAGCAGGGCAAGAACCGCTTCTACTGGTTCGAACCGCAGATGGAAAACGAACTGCGCTTCCGCAACGAACTGGAAGCGGGCATCCGGCGCGGCATCGTGAACGGCGAATTCCTGCCCTATTACGAACAGCAGATCGATCTCGACAGCGGCAAGCTGGTCGGCTTCGAAATGCTCGCCCGGTGGGAATCCCCCGAAATGGGCGTGGTCGGACCCGATATCTTCATCCCCATCGCCGAGGAAATCGGCGTGATCGGCGAAATGAGCGAGGCGTTGATCACGCGCGCGTTCGAAGATGCCAAGAAATGGGATTCGGACCTCTCGCTTTCGGTCAATATCTCGCCGGTCCAGATGCGCGACCCCTGGTTCGCCCAGAAGCTGCTCAAGCTGCTGGTACGCCACAATTTCCCCGCCAACCGCTTGGACATCGAGATCACCGAGAGCTGCCTGCACGAAAACGTCGGCATGGTTCGGTCGATGATCTCGAGCCTGCGCAATCAAGGCGTGAAGATCAGCCTCGACGATTTCGGCACCGGCTATTCGAGCCTGTCGCAATTGCGCGCGCTGCCGTTCGACCGGATCAAGATCGACCGTGCGTTCATTTCCGAACTCAAGCAGGAAGAGCACGGGGCCAAGCTCGTCGATGCGATCCTGACGATGAGCGACGGGCTGAACCTGCCGGTCACCGCCGAGGGGATCGAGAACGAAGTCGTGCTCGAAACGCTCAAGCGGATGGGCAAGATGAAGGGCCAAGGCTATCATTACGGCCGCCCGGAACCCGCCGCCAAGGTGCTCGAACGGCTCGACCAGCAGAACCTGCTGGCCAAGGACCGGCTTGATAATGTGACCGAAGTCGACTTCACCGCGCAGGAACATCGCCCCGGCGGCGGCAAACGCGCCGGCTGATCCGCACTGGACGCTCTGCGGGCGAATGCATAGATGCGCTGCACAATGCGCGTCGATTTCGTAAAAATGCATGGCTTGGGCAACGACTTCGTCGTGCTCGATGCGCGTGCGCAGGCCTTGCCGCCGCTTGGCGAGGGCATGGCGAGCGCGTTGGCCGACCGCCGCAGCGGCATCGGCTGCGACCAGCTGATCCTGCTCGAACCCAGCGGCGCTGCCGATTTCCGCATGCGGATCTTCAACGCTGACGGCAGCGAAGTGGGCGCCTGCGGCAATGCCAGCCGCGCGGTCGCCCTGCTTCATGGCAAGCCTGCGCGGGTCGAAACGGGCGGCGGCATAATTGCGGTCGAACCGCGCGGCGACGGGGCCAGCGTCGACATGGGCGAACCGCGCTTCGACTGGCAGGATATTCCGCTGGCCTATGGCATGGACACCGCGCTGATGCCGGTGAGCTGGGAGGGACTGGACCAGCCGGGTGCAGTCAATGTCGGAAACCCGCATGTCATCTTTTTCGTCGCGGATTGCGATGCCGTACCGCTCGACCGGATTGGCCCCGAGATCGAAACAGATCCGCTGTTTCCCGAGCGCGTGAACGTCAACGTCTCGAGCGTGACCGACCGTGGGCACATCCGGCTGCGCGTGTGGGAACGCGGCGCCGGCCTTACCCGGGCCTGCGGCACCGGCGCATGCGCCACCGCGGTCCATGCCATGCGCCGCGGCCTTGTCGAACGCGAGGTGGCCGTGGCCCTGCCCGGCGGAACGCTGACGATCGCCTGGGGCGAGGACAACCGGATCCGCATGACCGGACCCGCGACCGAAGCCTATCGCGGCAGCTTCGAATGGGGCGATTTCGCGTGAGCGGCACGCAGGTCATCACGCTGGGCTGCCGGCTCAACCTCTCCGAAAGCGAACAGATCCGCGCGATGCTGGCACGCGAGGACGATCTCGTCGTGGTCAACAGCTGCGCCGTAACGAGCGAAGCGGTGCGCCAGACGCGCCAGGCGATCCGCCGCGCCCGCCGCGCCAATCCCGATGCGCGCCTGCTGGTGACCGGCTGCGCGGGCGATATTGAGCGCGACCAGCTGGCCGCAATGCCCGAAGTCGACAGTTTCGTCGCCAATACGCAAAAGCTCGATCCGCGCGCGTGGAACGCCCCGGCCAACGTACCGCCCACCCCGCAGGACCGCACGCGCGCCTTCATCGCCGTCCAGAACGGCTGCGACCATGCCTGCACCTTCTGCGTCATTCCGCAGGGACGCGGGCCGAGCCGCTCGCTGACCATCGGGCAAGTGCTGGGCGAGGTCGAACGCCATCTCGATCACGGTGCAGCCGAAGTGGTGCTGACCGGTGTCGACGTGACGTCCTGGGGGCATGACCTGCCCGACACTCCGCCGCTGGGCGCGCTGGTCGAGGCGGTACTGCGCCGCTTCCCGCAGCTCGAGCGGCTGCGCATGTCCTCGCTCGACGGGATCGAGATCGATCCGCTGCTGTTCGAGCTGTTCGCCGGCGAGCGGCGGCTGATGCCGCACCTGCACCTGTCACTGCAGCACGGGCATGACCTCATCCTCAAGCGCATGAAGCGCCGCCATTCGCGCGCCGACGCGATCGATCTGGTTACCCGGCTGGCAGCGCGGCGCCCCGACCTTGCCGTCGGCGCCGATCTGATCGCGGGCTTTCCGACCGAAACCGAAGAGCACCACGCGGCCAATCTGGCGATCATCCGCGAACTGCGGATCGTCCACGCGCATGTCTTCCCCTATTCGCCCCGCCCGGACACGCCAGCCGCGCGCATGCCGCAGGTCGATCGCGCCACGATCAAGCGGCGCGCTGCCGATCTGCGCGATACCGCGCGCACGACACGCGACGCGTGGCTATCCACGCTCGTCGAAAAGCCGCATGCGGTCCTCGCCGAACGCGATGGTACCGGCTACACCCCGCATTTCGCACGCGTCGCGCTGCCCGGCACGGTACCCGCGGGCACGATCACCACGGTGACGCCGTCCAAGCATGAGAATGGCCTTCTAGAATGACCGAGAAGCAGAGCTGGAGCGACCGGCTGTTCGGCGGGTTTCGCAAGACCTCCGAGAAACTGACCAGCAATCTGACCGAAGTGGTCGGCACGGCAAAGCTCGACGATGCCACGCTCGACGACGTCGAGGACGCGCTGATCCTGTCGGACCTCGGACCGGCCGCGGCTGCGCGGATCCGTGCGAAACTATCCGAAAAGCGGTTCGGGCTGGAGATTACCGAGCAGGAACTGAAGGAAGCGGTCGCCGAAGAAATCGCCGCAATCCTGCGGCCGGTGGCCAAACCGCTCGAGATCACCGCCTTTCCGCGCCCACAGGTGCTGCTGGTGATCGGCGTCAACGGCAGCGGCAAGACCACGACGATCGCCAAGCTGGCACACCTGTTTCAGGAAGACGATTACGCCGTCATGCTGGCGGCCGGCGATACGTTCCGCGCAGCGGCCATCGGCCAGCTGGCGACGTGGGCCGACCGTGTCGGCGTGCCGCTGGTGCGCGGACCCGAAGGCGGCGATCCTGCCTCGATCGTGTTCGACGCGGTGAAGAAGGCGACCGAAGCCGGCACCGACGCACTGATCGTCGACACCGCCGGACGTCTGCAGAACAAGCGCGAGCTGATGGACGAACTCGCGAAGATCCGCAAAGTCCTCGGCCGGCTCAACCCCGAAGCCCCGCATGACGTGGTGCTCGTCCTCGATGCGACGAACGGCCAGAACGCGCTGTCCCAGATCGATGTGTTCAAGGAAGTTGCCGGGGTCACCGGCCTCGTGATGACCAAGCTCGACGGCACCGCGCGCGGCGGCGTGCTGGTCCAGGCGGCCGAACAATACGGCCTGCCCATCCACGCGATCGGCGTGGGCGAGAAAATCGACGACTTGCGGCCCTTCGATCCCGATCTGGTGGCGCGCGTGATTGCAGGAGTAGCCTGATGACCGAGAGTGCCAAACCCAAGCCCAAGACCGGCTGGCTCAACATCCTCGTCGATTACGGGCCGCTGCTGGTCTTCCTTGGCGTGTACAAGTTCTACCAGCCGCCCGAAACGTCGACCTTCGGAGAAATCGCGGCGGTCATCTACGGGACGATCGCCTTCATGATCGCGGCGGTCGCCGCGCTGGTCTTCAGCAAATTCAAGTTCGGCCATGTCAGCCCGATGCTGATCCTCTCGACTGCACTGATCGTGGGGTTCGGCGGGCTGACCATCTGGCTGCAGGATGAAAAGTTCATCCAGATCAAGCCGACCGCAATCTACCTCTTGTTCGGCGTGCTGCTGCTCGGCGGCTGGCTGCGCGGCAAGGCGCTGCTCCAAATCCTGCTTGAAGCCGCTTTCGAAGGCGTGGACCGCGAAGGATGGCTCAAGCTGTCGCGCAATTGGGGCGTGTTCTTCGTGTTCATGGCGGGCCTGAACGAAGTCCTGCGGCTGCAGCTGGACTTCGAAAGCTGGCTGTGGGCGAAGCTGTGGGTGTTCATGCCGCTCAGCTTCCTCTTCACCTTCAGCCAGATCCCCATGCTGCTCAAGCATGGACTGGCGATCGAAGACCGCGACGAAGTGGTCAAGGACGAGCCGCCTACGGCTTAGGCCAGGAAAAACCTCAACCCAAATCGAAGTTCGGGTTCGACCCCCTGCTGACCCGGCTTTCTCCCAGTTTTCTAGCCCGACCACGGTGAGCCTGCTGGCAATACCCAGCGGGTGGTCAATGCCGCACCCGCGGGGCGCTGCCCCCGCATCCTGCAATCAGATTTCCACCTGGCTGCCCAGTTCGACCACGCGGTTGGTGGGCAGACGGAAGAAGTCCATCGCAGTCGCGGCGTTGCGCAGCATCCAAGCGAAGATCTTCTCGCGCCAGATCGGCATGCCGGGCTTGTCGCTGGCGAGCAGCGTCTGACGGCTCAGGAAGAAGCTGGTGTGCATCATGTCGAATTCGCCGCCACAGCGCTCCATTTCCTTCAGCCCCTGCGGAACATTGGTTTCCTGCATGAAGCCATAATGCAGCACCGCACGGTAGAAACCGTCGCCCAGATCGTGGATCTCGCACCGCTTGTCGCTGTCGACATAGGGACTGTCGGCAATCAGCACGGTGAGGATCACCACGCGTTCGTGCAACACCTTGTTGTGCTTGATATTGTGCAGCAATGCGCTCGGCACGCCGGCGGTCTGGCTGGCCATGAAGATCGCGGTGCCCGGCACGCGGGTCGCCGAATTCTTCGCGCTCTTGGCGAAAATCTCGATCGGCAGCGCGGTTTCGCTCATCCGGTCGCGCATCAATTTGCGCCCGCGCGCCCAGGTCGTGAGCAGCGTGAATGCCACGAGGCCGACCACCAGCGGGAACCAGCCGCCATCGGGGACCTTGGCCAGATTGGCCGCGAAATAGGCGCCGTCGACGATCAGGAAGAAGGCCACCACCGGCAATGCGATGAACCATTTCCATTTCCACACGCCGACGAACAGCACGCCCATCAGCAGCGTATCGATCGTCACCGCGCCGGTCACCGCGATGCCATAGGCTGCCGCGAGGTTCGACGAAGTCTGGAAGGTCAGCACCAGGATGATCACCGCGACCATCAGCGCCCAGTTGACCACCGGAATGTAGATCTGACCCGCCTCGGTTTCGCTGGTGTGGCGGATTGACAGACGCGGCATGAAGCCCAGCTGCATGGCCTGGTGGGTAATGCTGAAGGCGCCCGAGATCACCGCCTGGCTGGCGATGAAGGTCGCCACGGTCGCCAGGATGACCAGCGGCAGGCGGAACTCTTCGCTGGCAAGCAGGAAGAACGGGTTGCGCACCACTTCGGCGGCCTGTTCGGGCGGCAGGCCAGCGATCATCGCGCCCTGTCCGAAATAGTTGAGCAGCAGGCACGGCATTACGAAGCCGAACCACGACAGACGCATCGGTCCGCGTCCGAAATGGCCCATATCCGAATAGAGCGCTTCGGACCCCGTCACTGCCAGCACCACGGCGCCAAGCGCGAAGAAGGCCACCGCACCGTCGGTGACGAAGAACATCACCGCGTAATAGGGGTTCAGCGCCCACAGGATATCGGGGTTCTGGATGATCTGGTTGAGGCCGAGCCCAGCGATGGTGATGAAATAGACGATCATCACCGGCGCGAAGAGTGCCCCCACCTTGGCCGTACCCCGGCTCTGCAGCAGGAACAGGAAGATAAGCAGGACCAGCGCGATGGGGATCACGAGCGGGTCGAGCCCCGGATTGACCACGGTAAGCCCTTCGACCGCGGACAACACCGAAATCGCCGGCGTGATCATGCTGTCACCGTAGAACAGCGAAGTCGCAAACACGCCAAGCAGGACGACCAGCCAGCCATAGCTCGACTTGCCGATATGGCGGCTGAGCAGTGCAACGAGCGCGAGGCTGCCGCCCTGCCCCTTGTTGTCCGCGCGCATCAAGATTGTGACATACTGGATCGAGACAACGATCAGCATCGACCAGAAGATCAGGCTGACGACGCCCAGGACGTGCAGCCGGTCGATCGCAATATTCGCTGCCCCGGCGAAGGTTTCGCGAAAGGCGTATAATGGACTGGTGCCGATATCGCCGAAGACCACGCCGACCGCGCCGACAGCCAGCGCCGTGCGCGAGCCGCTGTGGCGGTGGCCATGGCCGTCTTTCGACGGCACACCCTCGGGAACCGGGTCTTGCGCTAACGCAGTATCGTTCATGTGGGATCGGTTTCCGACAACATCGTGTCACTTGGCCTGTATGGCGAAGTTGCGGGCGTTAGCAGCATCGCTTCGCACCCGCAACAAGCCGTACAAGCGCTTGTTTAATCGGGACTTTGCACGGCGCCGCCTACCGGTCCGGCGGCAAGGATGGCTTCCAGCCTGTCGAGTCGGGCGGCCAGCGGGGCGCGCCACTCCGCCTGTTCGGGAGCCGATTGCAGCAATTCGCGCCACAGCTCCAGCGTCCGTCCGGGTTCACCGCCGCGCAGGAAGGCGAGTCCGAGGAAATAGGTCGGTGCCGGATTGTCGGGCGCCACCGCCTCGGCCTGTGAATAGGCGTAAAGCGCCGCGGCTGTCAGCTGGCCATCGGCATGTTCGACCAAGGCATTGCCCAGCGCTAGCCAGGCTTCGCTGTCAGCGGGGTTTTCCGCGACGGCGTTGCGCAGGAAATTCGCCGCCTGTTCGTGCTGGCCGCGCCGGGTGAAGGCATCGGCGGTGACCACGAAGCGCGAGGGGAGCCGGCCTTCGGGATAGAATTCGCGCCGCGCCACGACCATCATTTCACCCGTCTGCGCGGTCTCGTCGACCACCGGGTCGGCAGGCGCGCCGGGCTGTCCCGGATTACCGTGCATGGCATAGCCGGCGAGGCCGAACAGCAGCGCCGAACCGAATAGCATCCACAGCGCGCGGGGCAGCTTGAGCAAATAGACCGCGAGCGCAAAGACCAGCGCGGCAAGCGCGATGATGGGAAGCCAGCTCATGCGCGTTTCCGGAACCGGCGCAGCAGGATCGCCCCCGCCACCGCGATCAGCAGCAGCGGGATGGCGAACAGCGGCCAGGTCGTGGCGCTGACTGCCGGCTTATAGCTGACATAATCGCCATAGCGCTGGATCAGCCAGCTGCGGATCTCGTCGGGGCTCTCTCCCGCCGCCACCCGGATGCGCACCTGGTGGCGCATGTCGCCGGCCATCGGCGCGTCGCTGTCCGCGATCGATTGCGACTGGCACTTGAGGCAGCGCAAGGTCTCCATCAGCTCCTGCGCCGCCGCTTCCTGGGCGGGATCCTCGAGCTGGCGATAGGCGAAGGGCGCTGGCGGCATGGTTTGCTGCGCCGCCAGCGGCATGGCGAACGCGAGGCAGAAAGCGGCAAGTGCGGGACGCGTCATCGGGCCTTCTCCAGCTCGTCCAGCAGGATCGGCACGTCCCGTGCCCGGATATCGCCGATATGCTGGTAGCGGATGACACCCTGGCCATCGATCACGAAGGTTTCAGGTACCCCCGAAGACCCGATCGCCAGCTGCACTTCGGACAGATCGTCGCGTCCGATATGGGTGTAGGGATTGCCATGCTGCGCGAGGAAGCCGGCAACATCCTCGGGGCGGTCGCGAATGGCGATGCCTACTATCTTCGCTCCCTGCTGTTCGAGGCTTTCGAGCTGCGGCGCCTCGGCGATGCAGGGCAGGCACCAGCTGGCCCAGATATTGAGCAGCCGCGGCTCACCATCGGCAAAGGTGCCGCTCGCGACCCCTTCCACGCCGTCAATCGCCGGCGGAAGGTCGAAATAAGGCAGCGGCTGGCCGACCATCCCGCTCTGGACGAAATCGTCCTTCGGCTGGGTAAGCTGATAGGCTGCCAGACCGACAAAGGCGGCAAAGGCGAAAAGCGGAACCCACAGACGCCAGCTCATGCCAGTGCCTCCCGGTCGGCGCGCCGGTCGGCGATGCGCGCGGCAAGGCGACGGTGGCGAAGGTCGGTCAGCACCCGGCCGATCAGCGCGAGCAATCCGCCCAGCGCGATCAGCAGGCCGCCGTACCAGATCAGCGTGACGAAGGGTTTCCACCACAGCCGCAGCTGCCAGCGACCGTCAGGCGACCGATCGCCGACCACGGCGTAGAGCTGGCCGTTCCAGCGTGTCGCCAGCGCGCTTTCGGTGGTCTGCTGTGGCGGAGCCCAGAAATTGCGCGACTGCGGTGTAAGCTCGCGCGCTTCGCCATCTCCATAGCGCGCGGAAAGACGGGCCTGGACCGCGGTCCAGTTCGGTCCGGCCACCGGTTCGACCCCTTCCAGGACGACGGTCCAAGGGCCCACGGTGGCGGTATCGCCCTGTTCGATCGCGGCGAGCCGTTCCTTGGTGAAGGCGCTTTCGCTGGCCATGCCGATCAGCGCGACCGCAATGCCGAAATGGGCGACGACCATGCCCCAGGTCGCCAGCGGTGTGCGTGCCAGGTTGCGCCCGCGCAACGGCAGCCAGCTGGCCACCGCCAGTCCGATCCCGAAAGCCAGTCCGAGCAGCGGCAGCAGACCGATTTCCGTCAGCAGGCTGGTCAGGACCAGCGCGGCCACCACCAGCGCCGCGGTCAGCGCCACTTCCTTGCCGATCCGGTCGATGCGATCCTCGCGCCAGCGCAGCAGCGGACCCACGGCCATTACCGCGAACATCGGAATGGCGAAGATTGCCCCCACCGGATTGAAATATGGCGGCCCCACCGACACGCGGACATCGAAGGCTTCGGTCAGCAGCGGGTACAGCGTGCCGAGCAAGACGATCGCCAGAATGGCACTGAGCATAACGTTGTTGAACACCAGCGCGCCCTCGCGGCTTGCCAGCGCAAACCGTTCGCCTTCGCTGATCGTGTTGGCGCGCAGGGCGAACAGCAGCAACGCGCCGCCGATGAAGATGCCCAGCAAGACGAGGATGAACGTGCCGCGTTCGGGATCGACCGCGAAGGCATGGACGCTGGTCAGGATGCCCGACCGCACAAGGAAGGTCCCCACCATGCTCATCGAGAAGGCAACCACGCCCAGCATGATCGTCCATGTCCGCAAGGCGTCGCGGCTGGCGAGGACGCTGGCCGAATGCAGCAGCGCGGTGGCCGCCAGCCATGGCATGAGCGAGGCGTTCTCGACCGGGTCCCAGAACCACCAGCCGCCCCAGCCGAGTTCGTAATAGGCCCAATAGCTGCCGGCAGTGATGCCGATCGTCAGCATGATCCAGGCGGCCAGCACCCAGGGCCGCATCGCACGCGCGAAATCGGGTGTTACCTGCCGGGTCAGCAACGCGCCCACCGCGAAGCTGAAAGCGACCGACAGGCCAACATAGCCGAGATAGAGCGTGGGCGGGTGGAAGGCGAGACCGATGTCCTGCAACAGGGGGTTGAGGCCCATTCCCTCTGCCGCGGGGACCGGCAGACGCTCGAAGGGGTTCGAACTGAGCAGCAGAAAGGCATAGAAGCCGAGCGAGACGACGCCCTGCGCCGCGAGCGTTGCGTTCATCGTCCGCTCGGGCAGGCGCCGTTCGACGAGTGCGATCAGCGCCCCCGCCAGGCCCATCACCATGACCCACAGCAGCATCGAACCTTCGTGATTGCCCCAGGTGCCCGATAATTTAAAAACCAGCGGCTTCAGCGAGTGCGAATTGGACGCCACCAGCTTGACCGACAGATCGGTGATGGCGAACAGCCAGACGAGCATGGCGAAGGAGAAGGTCACCAGCACGCCCTGGACGATCGCCGCGGGGCGGATCAGCGCGGCCAGTTCGCTCGCATTGCCGGCGCGCAGAGCCAGGAAACCAGCGATCATCTGGAGCGCGGCAAGCGCGGCGGCAAGCCACAGGGCCGCAAGACCGAGCTCAGCGATCATTCGAGACCTACCGTCGTTTCTTCGGCCATTTCGGCAGCGCGGTGCTGCTCCATTTCCTGCAGCTCGCGCGGGACGTAGTTCTCGTCGTGCTTGGCCAGCAAATTATCCGCGATAAAGGTCCCGCCGGGACCGAGCCGCCCCTCCGCAACCACACCCGAACCCTCGACGAACAGATCGGGCGCAATACCGCTGAACCGGACAGGAACGCGCGCACCATCGTTGCCCGTTACCGCGAATGTCAGCGTGACCCCGTCCGCCGCAGTCTGCAGCGATCCCTCTTCGACCATGCCGCCGAGTCGCACCGCCTGGCCGGGTTCGGGCGGGTTTTCGAGCATCTGTTCGGGCAGGTAGAAATAGCTTGCCTGATTGCGCAGCGCATAAGCCGCCAGCAGTCCCGCCCCGATCAGCGCGACCAGCGCCAGGACGACAAGCACGAGCCGCTGGTGTTTGGGTTTCATCGCGCTCATTTCCTGCGGCTTTCATCACGGCGCTTCTCGGCGCGTTGCATATCGAACCAGGCCCAGGCGACCATGCCGAGCGTGCCGATGACACCCACCGCATAGGCCGCGACGACGAAGTCCCACTGGTCGAGCGCTTCACGCATCACACAGCCTCCATCGCACGGCGGCGCAAGCGGGCTTCCGCCTGGATATCAGCAAGCAAGGCGCGCATCCGGGCCAGCACGACACCGCCGAACAGCAGCGAAAAGCCGAACACTGCGACCAGCAGGGGAATGAGGAATTCGGCATCGATCGCGCTCTTGCCAACGGTGATGCTGGGTGGCTGGTGCAGCGAATTCCACCATACCACGCTGCGGTTGATGATCGGGATATTGATTGCGCCCAAGAGCCCGAACAGCGCGGGAATGCGCGGTGACAGCCCTTCGCGCTGCGCGGCCTGCGCCAACGCGATATAGGCGGCATAGAGGAAAGCGAGCACAAGCATGCTGGTCAGCCGTCCGTCCCACACCCACCAGGTGCCCCAGGTCGGACGTCCCCAGATCGAACCGGTGGCCAGGCAGATGATCGTGAAGGCGAGGCCCGGAAGCGCCGCGGCGCGTGCCGCCAGCGCGGCCAGTGGATGACGCCAGACGAGAAACGCGAGACTGGACAATGCAATCGCCATCCAGCCCCCCATTCCCAGCCAGGCGGCAGGAACGTGCAGGAACAGTATGCGGACCGTTTCGCCCATCAACCGATCGGGCGGAACCTGGAACAGGCCCCAATACAGCGCCGCAGCACTCGTCAGGAGGCCGCCGATCAGCAGCGCCGGCGTAAGCCAGGCTGCAAGCGACAGGAACCGTTTGGGATTGGCGAAGCCATGCATTGAAATTTACCGTCCGGCACCGCTTTGGCAGCGCTCATCAGGCGTCGCAAGACCGCAGTTCAACGACCGATCAGTTCCTGCGCCATGCGGTCGGCAACCTGGTCGGGCGATACGCCGGTTTCGTCGCTCTGCCGCCAGATCTGCTCGAGCCGACCGGGGATCAGCGCGATACGCTTGCGCACTTCGTTGATGTCGCAAGGGGCATTGTCGCGGCGGCACAGATATTCGAGCGTTACCGAGATGATCCCGCCCGCGTTGATGACGTAATCGGGAGCGTAGAGAATACCGCGTTGCGCCAGCATCGGCCCGTGTTCGGGCCGCTTGAGCTGGTTGTTCGCGCCGCCGGCCACGATCTGGCAATCGAGCCGCGCGATTCCTTCGTCGTCGAGCACCGCGCCCAGCGCATTGGGGCTGAAGACATCGCAGGCGATCGACATCACCGCATCGGGAGCCGCGGTTTCGGCGCCGAGTTCGGCGGCCAATGCGGTCGCGCGGTCTTCGTGGATGTCGGACAGCGTCAGCCGGGCGCCATCCTTGGCCAGCAGCCGCGCGACGCCGCCGCCAACGCTGCCGGTGCCCTGCACCGCGACATGGACGCCAGCGACGCTATCCTTGCCCAGCTTGTGCTTGACCGCGGCCTTGATGCCCAGAAAGATGCCCAGCGCGGTAAACGGGCCCGGGTCACCCCCGGCAGCGCCCTCGCCTTCAACCGGAAGCCCCGAAACATGCTGGGTGCGCTGCGCGACGGCGGCCATGTCGGCTTCCGAGATGCCGACGTCTTCGGCCGTGACGTAGCGCCCGCCAAGCGCATCGACGGCATCGGCGAAGGCCGCGAGCAGTTCGGGAGACTTGGTCTTGTCCTTGTCCGCCAGGATAACGGCCTTGCCGCCGCCCATGGGCAGTCCGGCCATGGCGTTCTTGTAGCTCATGCCGCGCGACAGCCGCAGCGCATCGCGCATCGCATCGGCGGGATCGGCATAGTGCCAAAAGCGCGTGCCCCCGGCACCGGGGCCGAGATGCGTTGAATGCAGCGCGATAATCGCGGTCAGCCCGCTCTTGGCATCGCGCACCACATGAACCAGTTCATGGTCATCGAAATCCGCTTCGGTCCAGAAAGCCGTCATGCGTGCGCGCCCCATATGCTTAGGTGGACGGCTGGAAAACGGGCAAAATGGGGCGATCGACGGGGTTCGAACCCGCGACCTCCGGTACCACAAACCGGCGCTCTAACCAACTGAGCTACGATCGCCATATGCCCCCGGAACCGCCCGGGAAGGGGGCCTGATACGCATGCGGGTAACAGCGTCAAGCCGCCCTGCGCAACGGCGCGTGCCTGTTGCACAATGAAGTGCATATGGGAAGCGAAAATCGCAAGCCGGCGTCATGCACGCAATTTTCTTTCGCGGTTGTGGTCGGGTCTTCGCGCGCTATCGTGTTCCCCATGATCCGACCGGGCGAATCTTCAGCCGATACCCTGTTGAACCACCGCGGCATTCAGCGCGTGCCGAGCGATCGGATCGAGCTGTTCCAGTTGCGCGAGTTCATTGACGGCGACTTGCGAACCGAGCTGATCCGCCTGATCGAACATGACCGCCGACCCTCGACGCTCGCCGATGCCGGCGAAGACCGGTATTTCCGGACCAGCGAAACCTGTGACCTCGACGCCGGCGAACCCTGCGTGCGTGCGCTCGAGGACAAACTCGCCGCACTCAACGGCATCGATCCGGCGTATGGCGAACCGCTTCAGGGCCAGCGTTACGACGTCGGGCAGGAATTCAAGCCGCATTGCGACTATTTCAATCGCGGCGGAACGGACTGGGATAAATACTGTTCGGTCGCGGGGCAGCGCACCTGGACGTTCATGATCTATCTGAATGATGTCGAGGCAGGCGGTGCAACGCGGTTCAGGGTCATCGGCAAGACCTTCCAGCCCGAAGCGGGAAAGCTGCTATGCTGGAACAACCGCCGCCCTGACGGGACCGAAAACCCGGCCACGCTGCATCACGGCATGAAAGTCCGCAAAGGGCGCAAATACGTGATCACCAAATGGTACCGCGAGAAGCCCTGGGGCTGGTAAGCGAGCCCCGCGCAGAGTGTGGCGCAAACGCAAAAGGGCGGCCCCGCGGGACCGCCCTTGCATAAGCCTTGTGGCTCGCTGCGCTCAGTTCTTCTTGAGCGACAGACCGCCGAAGCGCTTGTTGAAGGCTGCGACCCGGCCGCCTTCCTGAAGCTGCTTGGTGCCACCGGTCCAGGCCGGGTGGCTGGTCGGATCGATTTCGAGCGCCAGCGTATCGCCTTCGCTGCCCCAGGTGGAGCGCGTCTGGAATTCGGTACCATCGGTCATCTTGACCGTGATCATGTGGTAATCGGGGTGACCTTCGGCCTTCATGATTTGCGTCCTTTGAGCTTCGGAGCGGTTCCGACCGATCCAGCTGTTTGTGGGAAAGGCGCGCGCCTAATCGGATTCCCTGCCAAAAGCAAGCCCGATCACGCGGCGCCGCTTGCGCCGTTCAAGCCGCGAAGGATCGCCCGTAGGCACTCCGCAGCCAAATGCGGATCAGTCCGCCGGAGCGTCGGCGATCATGGCGGTGAACTGGACTTCGCAGGTCACCTTGCCGTCAACCGAAGCCTCGCCCGCGAACTTGCAGACCCGCGCGCGTTTCTGGACGAAACTGGCCTTGAGGTCGAGCAGGACGCCGGGCGTCACCGGGCTGCGGAACTTGGCGTTTTCAATCGCCATGAAATATACCAGCTTGCCCGATCCGGCGAGCCCGAGGCTGTCGACTGCGAGCACGCCGGCGGCCTGTGCCAGCGCTTCGATCTGCAACACACCGGGCATGATCGGCGCGCCGGGGAAATGCCCCTGGAAGAAGTCCTCGTTGAAGCTGACCGCCTTCACCGCATGGATCCGCTCGTCGGGCACGAGCTCCTTCACACGGTCGACAAGCAGCAGGGGATAGCGATGCGGCAAGCGCTTCAGCACCTCGACGACGTCGAAACCCGTATCGCTCATCACCCTGCTCCTTCGTTCAGGCTCAGCGGCCGGCCGGCTGCGCTGCGGGCTGCTGCTGCTGCGCCTGTTGCTGGGCGGCCTGCTGCTGCGCGACATTCATCAGGACCTGCGAGACGGTCTGCTGCGCGGCGAGAGAATCCTGGCGCGGGCGCCAGCCTTCGGGGGGCGTGATCTGGACGGTCGGCACGCGCTGGTCGAGCACGGCGACCAGATCGTCGGTCACGTTGACCGCTTCGGGGGCCCACTGGATCGCATCGGGGGTGAGCAGCAGCTGGATGTTCTTCTGCTGAACCACCTGCTGGCGGACGTTCTGGTAGTCGTTGATCAGCTGTTCGATGGCATAGGTCTGCGCCAGCACGATCGGCTGCGAAGCCTGGCCAAGCTGCTGTTCCTTCTGCTGGATCTGCTGGACCACGCCGGGGTTCGCCTGCAGTTCGGCCTGGCTCAGCTGGCCATTGCTGTCGGTGTCGAGGCTCTGCTGCAGCGTCTGCATTTCCTGGCGGAGCGTGCGGATCTGGCCGATCTGCGCGGCGAATTGCTGGTCGATCTGCTGATAGGCAGCGATCCGCGCCTGGCTGCGCACGATCACCGCTTCAGGGCTGCTGGTGGCGATGCCGGCCACCTGGGCTGCGGCGGGGGTGGCGATGGCCGCGGTGCCCGCGAGTGCGGCTGCGGCGATGGTCTTGGTGAAAAGTTTCATCAGAATTGCGTTCCTACGTTGAAGGAGAAGGTTTTGGTGTCGTCACCGACCTGCTTCTTGAGCACGCGAGACACGTCGATCCGGAACGGACCGAAGGGCGAGTTCCAGTTCACGCCTACACCGACCGAGATACGCGGCGCCGGGCTGTCACCGACGAAGACTTCCTTGAAGAAGGTCCCAGGAATGACGTTGCGTTCATTCTCGGTACCGTCGGGAGCAAAACGGTTGGTCACCGCCTGGATGATATCATTGCCCTGGTCGTCGACACCGGGCTGGAGATACAGCAGATTGCCGTTGCCGTCGGTGGCCTGCAGACCGTTGGGATAATCCTGCAGCACCGGCTGGGTCACGCTGAACAGCGAACCCACGTCGAGGAAGATCGACGGGCGCAGGCCCATCTCGCGGGCCCCGCTGCCGAGCGGGATTTCGAGTTCGGCACGGCCGAGGTAATAGGCCTTGCCGCCCAGCGCATCGTCGACGCGCTGGTCGCTGGCGAGTGCTTCTTCGATCGTCTGCGGGACCAGCGGCGTCGCATCGTCGCCATCGTCGTTGAGGTACTGCAGGCGAACGATGCGGGGGCCGACACCGCGAATGTCGAAGCCGCGCATCTGCGGTTCACCGAGGAAATAGCGGTCGGTCAGGCGAACATCGTCCTGCCCGGCGACCGAATTATCCTCGAGGCTGCGAATCCAGCCGCCTTCGCCGGTTACCGAGAAGATGAACCCGGCACCGACCGGCCAGTATTTCGCGGCACGCGCACGCGACCGGACATATTTCACGTCGCCGCCCAGACCGGCGAATTCGGTGGTCCAGCTGACGGTTTCGCCGCGCGAGGGGCGCAGGCGGCTATTGAGCGTGTCGTAATTGAACGTCAGACCGACGATCGAGCTCGTGCGCTCGCCGATTGCTTCGCAGAGATAGCGGCTGGCAAGGATCGGATCGCAGGTGGCGATGCCGTCCCCATCGCGGTCGGAGAAATACAGCCCTTCGTCGAGCGACACATCGTCATAATTGAAGGTGTAGCTGCCGATCGCCGAAACATATTCGGTCAGCGGAACGCCGGCACGCACCTGCAGGCCGGTGGTCGACTGTTCGAAGGTGGTGTTGCGTTCGTTGTTGCGGAAATTGAAGCTGTTGGTGTCGCGGCGATAGATATCGACCCCGGCAGAGATGTTCCGATCGAAGACATAGGGCTCCGAAAAGCTCACCTGCGCCGATTTCGAGTAGCGCGAATAATTGAGGCTCAGGCCCACGGTCTGGCCGCGCCCGCGGAAATTGCGCTGGCGGATCGAGCCGGCCAAGATGAAGCTTTCGAGGCTGGAGAAGCCGGCCGACAGCTGCAGTTCGCCGGTCGCCTGTTCCTCGACATTGGCTTCGAGCACGATCCGGTCGGGCGCGCTGCCCTCGACCTGGTTGATCTCGAAGTTTTCCTGGAAATAGCCCAGCGAATTGATGCGCGCGGTCGACCGCGCGACCGACAGCGAATTGAAGGCATCGCCTTCGGCCAGACGGAATTCGCGGCGGATCACCTTGTCCTGCGTCAGCGTGTTGCCGTTCACGTCGATCCGCTCGACATAGACACGCGGCGCCTCGCGCAGGACGAAGCTCACGTCCATCGTCAGGCTGTCCTGGTTGCGGCTGAATTCGGGCGCGACATCGGCAAAGGCGTAGCCGAACGTGCCGGCCAGCTCGCTCAGCTGCTCGACCGTGTCCTCGACCTGCTTGGCGTCGTACCAATCGCCGCCCTGCATCGGCAGGCGAGCGGTCATCGAGGCGTCGTCGAAATCGCGGATCTGCGATTCGACATCGACTTCGCCGAATTTGTAGCGCTCGCCTTCCTCGACCACGTAGGTGATGATGAAGTCGCGCTTGTCGGGCGTCAGTTCGGCCACCGCCGAGACCACGCGGAAATCCGCATAGCCTTCGGTGAGGTAGAACTGGCGCAGCTTCTGCTGGTCGAACGCCAGGCGATCGGGATCGTAGCTGGTGTTGGAGCTGAAGAAGCTGGTCAGCCGCGCCTGCTTGGTCAGCATTTCGCCGCGCAGCTCGCCATCGGAAAACGCATCATTGCCGATGATATTGATCTGGCGGACCTTGGACTTGGGCCCTTCGCTGATCTCGAAGACGATATCGACGCGGTTCTGCGACAGCTGCACCATCTTCGGTTCGACCGTGGCGGCGAAGCGTCCCTGCCGCTTGTACAGCTCGATGATGCGAGCAACGTCGGCGCGAACCTTCGAACGCGTGAATATCTGCCGCGGCGAAAGCCGGATTTCGGGCAGGATCTTGTCGTTCTTGATCCGCTTGTTGCCCTCGAGGATGATCCGGTTGATGACCGGGTTCTCGACGATGGTGATGACGACATTGCCGTCGCGGTTGACGACGCTGGCGTTCGAGAACAGCTCGGTTGCGTAGAGGTCCTTGAGAACCGCGTCGCCCGCCGCCTGCGTCCACGTGTCGCCCGGACGAAGCTTGATATAGGACAGGATCGTCTGCGGCTCGAGCCGCTGCGCACCGCTTACCGCGATGGTGCGAACCACATCGGCTTGCACCGCTGCGGCAGGCGCAGCCTCGGTCGCGGTTTCTTCCTGTGCGAAAGCGGCGACCGGAACACCGGCGAGCATGGTACCGGCCAAGAGGCCCACCGCCAGCCGTGTGGCGGAATTCCTGCGTCGCGAGGCGGCAAAAGCAAAATCAGTCATCGACAAGGAGTTTCCCGTCCTCGTTATACATACAACGTACCCGGCTGGTGGCGCCCCGATCCGGCAGAGGGTCGCAGCATGCGGGACGACCCTGCCGTCCCCTGCCCCAAGCGCCTGCGCCGATCAAGCTTTGCCACCGTATATCGCCGGTTTCCCGCTCCCTTTCCCCGGCTAATTCCCGAAAACGGGCAAGCTTACGAGGTCGTTGATCGTGACGAACACCATCAGCATGAGCACGAGGGCCACGCCGGCGCGGTACGCCACTTCGGTTCCACGGGGACCCACCGGATTCCGACGGACAGCTTCTGCCGCGTAGAAAGCCAGGTGCCCGCCGTCGAGCGCCGGGATTGGCAGCAGGTTGATGAATGCCAAGTTAAGCGAAATGAGTGCGGCGAAATTGATGAATGCCATGGCGCCCAGGCTCAGCTGTTCGCCCGAAAACTTGGCAATCTTGACCGGCCCGCCCAGTTCCTGGACCGAGCGTTCGCCGGTGAAAATCTGGCCGATCCCGGTGACCATCATGTCGACGATACCGAGCGAGTGGTCGACCGCCAGACCGAGCGATGCGATGATGCCCTGCGGTTCGAAATCGAAAGACGACGCGCCCGACGCGATCCCGATCAGACCGACTTTCGAGACGTTGCCGAACCGGTCTTCCATCTCGACGCTGCGCACGGGCACCGCGAAGGTGCGTTCTGCCCCGTCACGGTCCACCGTGATGTCGAGCGTGCGGCCGGGGTAGAGCAGGATCGAATCCTGCACGTCGCGGAAATCCTCCATCCGCTCGCCCTCGACCGCAACGATCCGGTCGCCAATTTCAATTCCCGCGGCCCGAGCCGGCGAGACCTCGGCAAATTCGGCCACCGTCATCTGCTGCGCCGCATCGGCGGGAACCGGCTTGCCGTAAAGGGCGAAGAAGCCGGCGAAAATCGCCAGGGTCAGCAGGATATTTGTGGCTGGGCCAGCAAACACGATCAGCGCGCGTTTCCACAGCGCCGCATGATGGAAACTTCCGATCCGGTCCTCGTCGCTTGCCAGCGCAGCGGCATCGGCATCGGGAATGCTCGCGGGGTTCATATCGCCCTTGAACTGGACATAGCCGCCCAGCGGCAGCGCGCTGAGTTTCCAGCGCGTCCCGCGCCGGTCGGTGAAGCCCGCGATTTCCTTGCCGAAGCCGACCGAGAACGCCTCGGCATGGACACCGAACCAGCGCCCGACGAGGTAATGGCCCAGCTCGTGGATCGTGATCAGCGGCCCGAGCAACAGCGGGAAACCGAGCACGTAATACAGCCAGAGAGGAAGGTTCAATTCCACGGGTCAGGCAGGCTCCAATATGCGCGTCGCGCGACTGCGGGCATCCTCGTCCACCCGCAGCACATCTTCGAGCGTGCGGGGAGCTTCGGGCAATTTGCCTTGGTTGAGGACATCCTCCACCACTACGGCAATCCGGCTGAACGCAATCTTACGGTCGAGAAAGGCGGCCACGGCAATCTCGTT
>Ga0070754_10001246_pt1 | contig 20851 bp, 13 predicted proteins | sample VirMetDEL_Sep_01_FD_75181 | JGI IMG/M metagenome (GOLD analysis project Ga0070754, IMG submission 75181) | Aqueous microbial communities from the Delaware River and Bay under freshwater to marine salinity gradient to study organic matter... | ecosystem: Environmental > Aquatic > Marine >... | reverse complement strand
CGCAATATCATAACTGCTATTAGGAGAATCAACCTGATAAGTAATATAAGGTTCTACAGGATTATCTCCAGTTCATCGATATGAAGATCGAGCAGTTAAAGTAAAGTTAGTTCCTGAGGGTTGAGAAACATTTGTATCTTCATCAAAAAGATAAACTCCAGTGCTCAAACTTGCAGAAATATCTTCCACTCCAAGAGTTTTTGTAAAAGTTTGAGTGCTATCAACTATTTCTGAATTGTATGTACCGTCCGCACCTTTAATCCATATAGTAACTTTCCATACAAGGTTTGCTGTATTTGCAGTCATATTAGACGCTTTTGCAATACTTGCTGCCTGTAATCTAGTCGTTGCATTCGTAGTCGGAGGAACAGTTATAGCTCCTGCAGTAATATCATTTTCAGTTACAGAAGAAATTTCCCAATATGCAATTGGGTCATCCGCTACTAGAGCCACTGATTCAGTACTTGAATCATAATAGGGTAAACTAACTCCTAAAAGATAAGCATTTATTGTGGTTCCTGTGCTTGTGTAATCTGTAACTCTTCCTTCAGAATTTGTAGGCAGGCTTTCAAAAGTATTAGTGTTTACAACTGAAATTCCTCCAAAACCTTGTTTTGACTTTGAGAAAGTTTGAGCCAAGTTAATATTAAGAGAAGCAGAGCTGCCTTCTAATAATATTTCAAATGCTAAAACGGCTGTATCTGTAGTCCAGCCCAATTCTGAAAACTCATGATCTGCTATTGTAATAATATTATTATTGTAGGTTACATTACCTTTATTGAAATCACTATCAATAGTCTCAGTATATTCTACAAAATATTTTTCTTCTTGGTCTTCATAAGATAAGTTATCCCATTGACTACGAGTTCCTTGATAGGGAGTAAGAACCTGGGCGCCTCTTCCTACTTCTAAAGTTGTTCCAGAATTTGCTGCGGTTATATATCCAGTATTATTTGATGATGTAGAACTTCCGACAATTTTGCCTTGTACATCAGTAACAATTGTATGAGCAGGGTTACTTAAAATTGCCCAGTAGCCGCCCTTCAGAGCATGAACACCTATAATTGATATTTCATCAAAAGCTTCAGTAGTAGGAGTTCCTCCAGAAGATTCCGCAACTTCTACTCTTACACTAAACTGTCTCTGATTTTGATTATTTCCCCAGTTACCATTATAAGACGCAGGAACTTGAATAGTTGCTGTAGAAATAAAATCATTTCCAGTATCATTATCTTTGAACTGCCCCCAAGTATAACCGGCTTGAGTACTATCGCTCGTTGTAAAAGCGGTAGAGTCTGCTAGCCCAGATCCTGTAAATATCCACTTAAATACCGGGTTTGTAAAATTAAACGCTTCTGCAGTAAAAGTTATTGTTCTATTACTTCCGTTAAGTAGAGGATTTAAACCACTTTCATCATAAATAATACTATAGTCATCTGCTGCAACATGAACTGTTTTTCCATCAGTACCATCAGAACCTGAAGTTACTTTTGTTATCTGTCCCTCGCCATATGCATTAATATCTATTGCTTTGGATTCACGCACTTCTGCACGAATTGTAACAGGAACTCCTTGTTCAAATCCTATATCATCTGCTTCACTTTCGGTTGCAATTTCTTGAGTATAGAAAAAGCCTCCTTGGGATGTAGGGTTACTGAAACTCGGTAAAGGAGTAGGATCATAATCTATAGTATTTCCACTGCCATCAACTTCAATTATTCTAAATTGAGGATTTTTAAAGCCAATTGCATCGACCCGAACAGTTATAGGCCCATCTACATTTGTAGTTTGATTACTTCCATCAGAGTTGTACTGAATAATAGGAATAGAGGGAGTCACAAGAACTTGAAGGCCTTCTACAACTAATCCAGGGTCTACGGTGATAAACTTGTCTAAAGTAAATTGATGCGCCCCTGCAGAGCTATCATAACCGCTCCACTTAACTCTTCCAAATACGGCATCATTATTATATCCTGGTCTAAGTAAGTCTATAAATAGTTCTTGTAGTAATATCTTCTTCGAAACTTCTATCAAGAAGTACCGTGTGATCATCTAGTACCGCAGTTACTTTTGCTGCTTTTATTTTTGCTCTATAAATATACCCAGTATATGACTTAAAAGTTCCTCCAATATCGGAAGAAGATACTAAGTGCTTAGAAGGTATTGCTTTACCATCTCCCGAACCAGCTGCAGATGCTGTAAAAGTAGTTCCTACAGCAGCAGTACCGGATACTCCTACGTTTGACCAAGTCGTACTAGTTCCTACAGAAATAATAGTATACTCTTCACCTACTGTAAAACTTCCAGCAGTTTCTTCTACACTAGTCGGATTTACTGCTGCTTCATAGGTTTTATAAAGTAAGCATTTTTCATAAGCCGAAGACTGATGGTAGCTAACATTTACATAATAATAATTTCCATTAAGAGGGCTGGGGTCCCCAGTCCCGTATTCTACTCTTTCAAAACTTACTATATCTCCGTCGTCCCATTGAAGGTCAGTAGCTATATTAACATTATTGGCCGCATTGCCCGGGCCTTCGTCTTCCCAATAAGCACGAATATCTACTTCCGCGGTTTGCTTTGCGGAAAGAACAGAAAGATTATCTAATTTAAAATGTGCAAAACCCCTGCCATCACTATTATAACCATCGAAATGAATAATATCTCGGGGTTTTAATCCGCTGTTAGAATTGGCCCAGTAAGTTTGCCAAGGGCCACTGGTTTCTCCTTTTAATTTATTTGTTCCTGCAGGAAGAGTAAGCGCAGTCCCCATCCAGGTCCAAGACTGTCTAGCCCCTCTATACCCAGAAATTTCACCATGAATTTGGCCACCAACTTGCTCGGGCTCTTCTAACTCCGGAATTTTTTGCATAAAAGGAAGCCCATCAAGAGTTGTAGTATTCCAGTGAGCTAAAGTACAGTTTCCTCCATCAAAGAGTAAATAATGCCAAGTGTCGTCTGGCTCGGTTCCATCTACTCCTCTATCCGCAGGATAAGTACCCGGCGAATATTCTGCTCGAGGAAACCCGTTATTTATTAGTCCGTAAAGAGGAATATCATTTAGAGAGACACTAATTGCAGTATTAGCAGAGCTTAAAGTAAACTCACTTCCAATAGAGTGACCTATAGGAGTAGAACTTTCCCATTCCAACCTATACAAAGAGTCATAGTCTAAAGAATCAGACCCGGCTACCTTATAAAAAGTACTATTCGCAATTAATCCTTTTGGTAATCCCCCCACTACTCTAGGAACATCGGTTGCAAAAGGATCATCTACTGCATATTCTGTAGAAGTATAACGAGAGTAGTTTTGTTTTCTTGATACAGTACGAACTCTAAATACGTATTGACCATCAGGAACTCCTGTAAATTCAATAGAGTTCCTAGTAGTTCGTAAAGGACTAGGAAGAGTTGGAACAGTATGAGAAACTTCATACTCACTAAAGAAAGAATAATCCCTTGTACCAGTAGTCCCAGAGCTATCAATATAACTCTCTTGAGGAGTTGTCCATTCTATATCAAACTCTTCTCCATTTTTTGTAGAATCTGTTTTTAGTACAACATAAATATTTCCTGGAGCTGGAACATCTTCATCAGTGTCTTCAATTGTAGGAAATACATTTTCAGGAGTTGCTCCTAAACTATAGTCTTTATCTATAGCATCATATTTAACATTATAGTGTTCTACTGCAGAAATTCCATAAGTATGTTTTTCGTCATTTTGTTCTATTCCAAGAACTCGATACTGTTTTGTAGTTCCTAAAATATTTCGTCCTGCAGAGTCTTCGGAATACAAAGCCCAAACACTTCCTGCTGCGGGGTACTCATTAACATTATATGTAACTGTAGGAGTAAAAACATTTTTATCGTTATTTAATGTGCCAGCTTTTTTTACAACATAAGTATGCTCTTTCCAATCTAAGGGAAGCGCATACGCTGAATAGCCTGACCCACTAGGATCTCCGGTGGACCCAAGATTTCCTCCAGTTTCTGCAACTAGATAATGGGCTTGAGATATGACACTTTCGGCTTCAGAAGCATTTAAATCATAGATATCATTAGCATTACTTGTTAATTCTGCTTCATATCCTGGAGGGTTTGAACTCGAATAGTACGCATACAGGCCGTTAACTTCGCCTAAATTTGCCACTTCATCAGCATCGGGATACCAAAAAATTGAAGTAAATCTATCTCCTTTATTAAAAGTTGTAATTCCACTTCCGGGAGCATATACTTTATGTCCCGTAGAATTTTCTATATGAATAGGGTCTACGCCAGTATAAAAAGCTGCAAAGTTAGTTACAACTGTGTTTAGCTCCCAAGTGGAAGCATTTGAAAGACTTGTAACAGCTCTATCGAAAGTTACTGCGCCCGTACTTGAGTCAAAAGATTTTACAAGACCACTAAAGTCGACTCCATAACGGTCTCTATCTTGAACATTAATTATGTCTCCCGGACGTAGATAGGCTCCTTGAAGTCCTGTTTGAAAAGATATAATTTCTGTTTGGTTTTGAGCAGTCCAGAGTTTCCATCGCCCATATCGAAGAGCTTGTCCTTCTGATGTAGCTCCCATAGCAACTGCTTGCTCCGATATAATTCTTCCTTGTGCAACTATATCATTTCTATCTTCTACTATAAGAGGAACTTGCTCATAATTTACCTTTGGATCATTCCAAGTTACGACAACTTGATTTGCGCGAGTTTGTCTACCGCTACTTTCATAGTTAAAAATGCCATTAATAACATTTGATTTTGAAAATGTATAAATTGGCTCTCCTGGTACATCCTGTACTGGAGTAATTTTTCCATCAAGCCAGTAAAGAATTCCAAGAAAAACAGTGCCCATATCTTTAAGTACTTTATATACTTCAGTAGGCCTTGTAAAAAATAAATTTGCACGAAAACGGGGCTCTTGTCCAAAAGCTATTCCTGTCCCAGTTACAGTAGTACCGGTTGCTATAAAAGTGACTCCGACAGTATTACTTGCGGCCCCCACCACTGTCCAGTCGGTTGTACCTATTTCTTTAATTTTATAGGTATTTCCTACGGTTAGACTACTTCCTCCTGAGTATTTTTTACCATCATCTACAAGTTCATCACAATACTTTGATATTCTGTAAAGTGAAAACTTATTTATAATATCTTTATCAATCCATTTTCCAACGCCATAGCGATCATTGGTTAGTATATCGTAAAAAACCCAAGCAGGATTATCTGTATAATATAGTAAATGTTTCCCTGTATCTGGATTTTTCTTAAAAGTACCATCCCAATAGTTGTCATATTTTGCAATTCCATCCTCAGTATATTCTCGAGGAGTATACGAACTAGGAATTCTTACTTTTTTACCTTGAAGCAAGTAACTACGAGTAGGTAAAGACGAATAAGATTTAGAAGAAAAACTAACTGCTGCATGCGCAGTATATGGATAAGATAAATTATCTTTAATAGTAGCAGTTAAATCTGATCCAGATATTGATGAATTAGCTTTGCAAGTCCAGTCATCTTTATTAGTTTTGCCTCCATTACTTCCATCTGTCCAAACAGGCAACCCTTCCGGACGAGTAAGACGAATTACACGAATTCTAAAGTCATCAAAGGGCTTAAAACGAGTTAATCCTATAGTATGTCCAAAGCTTACTGGCGCAGTAGTTCTAGCACTATGAACAATCTTTCCACCATATTGACTAAATAAAGTATTATATGCACCCCAGCTGCCATTTCTATTTAAAGCTATTTGAAATACATAAATTCCTGCTGCATTTGACTTATCACCGGAAGTATTATCATAGGTTATCAAGGTACCATAATTTATTCTGATATTAATCTCGTCGACTTGGCTTCTTTGAGCAGTTGTTAAATTAAAATTAGGCCCAGTTCCTCCACTACTTGGAATAACAAGAGCAGGGCCTGAGTTTTTAGCAAAAGATTGGCCTGTAGGATAACCAGTAATATCATAACTAACAAAACCATAATTCTCTGTATCCGGACTAGTAGAATCATTTGACTGCAGAAGTTCAACTCCGGCACCTGATCCGGTAATACTTACTCCTCCGGAAAGACTATAAACAGAAGTAACTGGATTTTGATAAAGTTCTCCAGTCCTGAATTGAACAGTAGAATTATCTACCTTAGATACAACACTAAAAGAGTTAGCTGCAAAAGAATCAGAATTTTGAGCTCTCTCATCTTGAATATAAAATTCAGCATTATTTAATGAAATACTACTATCAAATACACTTTCAATAGTACAAGTATTATTTGCTTCATCAACGCTTGCTATTTTTCTGGCTCTTACTAAGGTTACTGTGTATGAATCACTCGTATCCCAAAATTGAAAAGTAGCTGTACCAGGAGTATCTATAATTGCTGAACCGTTTCCAGCAGTGTTGTAAACATTAATGTCTCTTTCAATACTAAATCCAGTAGAATTTGTTATTCTAACAAAAGAAGTATTATCATTACTAGAAGTAAAATCACTTGTTAACTTGTTATTTGCATCTGTACCGGTTAATGTAACAAGAGTTCCTATCATTTGAGCATAAGAAAAAGTTACGCTTACTGGACAGCTTCTTACATTTGCAATTATAAATTTTCCGACATCCTCTTCTTTAATAGATAACCCTTGCACATCCGTAATGCTAGTACTATTTGCTGTACAGTCAAGCGTGGCAAAACCTAGTGTAGTTCCTGAAGATGTTGTTAAAGATCCGACTACATCCGAGGTTTCAAAAGGTACGTCATTAACGTACACAGAAGTTTTACTGCCATCTACTAAGCCCTGAATAGGGCCTTCGCAGAGCATATCAATTACTCCAATATATTGTTTTGTAGATCCTGTTGTCATTCTATATTCCTACTTCTCTTTAAACTTTTGAGTTGGTCCGTGATCTTCCGAAGGCTGGTCACTTCCTCCATTAGAACTATTTCCTCCAGAATCATCTGGAACTACAAAATCTAAGCCTGGTTGTATATAGTCTGTGAAGCTTCTATTTTCATTTTTAATTTCAAAAGATATGGGCCTTCCAGGGATTCGTAATTTTCCGTATAATATTGGGACAGGCTCTCCTTCTATTATATTTTGGCCTGCTCCTTGAAAAAGATAACTATTGTCTTGTTGATTATCTAAGTCTACAGAAGGATCGGGTGCAAGAAGTTGTTGTACTCCCATCATTCCTAAATTTAAACCTACAAAAACACCCGCTACTGTTAAATAATTAGCCGCTGTAGCAGTTCCTTGCATAATTGCAGTTAATGATTCCCCAAATCCAGGACCTAATTGAACCGATATATAAATTATTATTATAGCTGCAATAATTTTTCCTAAAGCTCTTTTTGAGCCCATAGGAACAGCTTGTAAGGTAAAAGATCCTTCCGGATAGTTAAAAAGCATTTCATGGTCTTCTTCTATAGGTTTTCCTTCAACTGAACAAACGAATCCAATACCTTTTTCTTGGCACTCTATTAAATAGTTACGAAAATTATTAAAATTAGTCTCAAAACATTGAATAGCTTCTCCAAAATTAGAAACATCCATATCAAATTCGGAACCAAATTTATCTGCGATTTCTCCTTCTAAGTATACTTTACGCAACATATCTATATGCTCCTACTAAGTGCTCTGCCCAAAACGGATATAGATTTTCTCTGCAAGAAAGCCTATTTTCTGCATGATGAAAGAAAATATCATTTCCCAAGTATACGCCGCAGTGGTCAGGAACAGTATGCCTCATTTTAAAAATAAGAACATCATTTGGTTTCATATCTGGCAGAGGTATCTCTTTTCCACCCCACTTTTCTATAACTTCTGTAGAAAAATAATTTAAATTTCGATCCCACCAGTTATCTTCAAAAAGAATTCTAGGAGGTATGGTTATATTTTTAGTTTCTAGATAGTCTCTCATAGCTTCGAAGCAGTCTTTTATTCCAAATTTATACTCTCTGCCTATTAACGGATAAGCTCTTTTAGTAGGCTCTACAATATTTAAATCCATTTCAGGATAACTAAATATGTAATAAGGAATTCCCAAAGCATTACAAGAATCTATGTCATGCTGAGAAGCCTCACTAGAAGCATCAGGATGACTATGTACAATTGCAAAAATATCTGCTTTTCTTTTTATACTTAAATAATCGGAAGAAGATAAAATAAAATTATCTTCATCTAGTGCAACATTTTCACAAGGAAACCATCGTTTTTTACCCTTTACTATACCAATTATTCCGCACCCTTCTCGAGGATATTCTTTTTCAAAATGCTTTTGTATTTCTTCTATCATCGGAACTTTCTCGAACCCGGGAATCCTCCAAAGGGAAGATAGTATCTTTGATCTAAAGCTTTATCTACATATGCCGTATAGGTTGCCGATCCATCGGTACCACTAATATCTACAGGTACGGTAATTGTATAAGGGTTACTATTATCTACCGCTGAGATAGTATGATAAGATTCTCCGAAATCACTCGCAAACGCATGACTGCTAGGATTAAATACGACTCTTACAGAATCTCCGACTGAAAAGGGGGTTTCGGCAGCAAAAGTAATTACAGCATCAGTATCTGATGCTGCTATAGAAGAAACTACTTTACTATATCCTTGGAACCGAATTTTACAAGAATTTAAAGTTTTTCCACAAAGATCAGCACGTTTCCAGTATTTTCTAAAGTATAAGGGGTCTTTTCCAGAGTTTGCAAAAACCGCTTCCCATATTTGTATTTGTCCTGTAGTAGCATCTACAGTTTTTACTAAAGTACCAGCATTATAAGAAGTTCCGGATGCCCATGGAGTAATTGTGCTTATATCTGGTAAAGCAGTATCATCGTCTCGAAAAAATCGATGCTGATCTCCATTGTAGCTCCATAAACATCCTCCTCCGTAACCTTCTATTACTCCTTGGTATCTCCAAGCGCAATATTGCCCTATCACCTCCCTTGCGGGAATTCTTGCTTTTTCCAGATCAAGAGGAGATGCAAGCTCAAAAACTACAAATATATTATTTTCCGATGCAATTCTGTCTACATAGTATGTTTGAGGAGGAAACTCTGTTTCTGAAGTGCCAGCCTTATTTAATTTTGAAGCAAAAGTTTGGCGATAAACTATTTTTGTACCAATTAGATCTTCGTTTCTTTCAAAATTAACATCTAAAGGGCCCCCTTGAGTTGTTAAAGTCCCTCCACTAGTATATCCCGTATGAGATGTTCCATCTTCGGAAGTGCTTAAATCACTTGTAGTAAACAATTCTACTGTAGTGGTACTTAATCTATTAACGTAAAAAGTTTTATTATTTAACTCGGTCATTCCTCCGATACCAGTTATTTCTATTTTATCTCCCGTGATTAAGGTATGATCTTCACTTGTTGTAATTACAACTGGATCTGCTTGAGTCGCTCCAGAAATACCTATACTTATACCGCCTCTTCTTATTAAATCAAGTGTAGTTTCTGAATTTGATACACCCCCTGTCAAACTTGGAATATTTGCAATTGTAAGAGTAGGACGAGCAATTGCACCTGAAGAAGCTATTTCTATTCCAGTTATTTGAATAGGAATTGCTAAATACTCTACTTGATTAAAAGATACTTGAGTGGGTCCGTCTTGTTCTGCATTAAATAAATGATAGTTACCTGCCTCCTCATTATCTTCATAATTTGGCAAAGTAATATCAAAAAGTTGAACTAAGGCTTCCCCCGTATCAAGAAGCTGTACTGTATCAATTATATCTGTCACGGTTCGTATACTCGTTTAAGGTTTGCACTAAGGGTATGAACATTTGGCTGAGTATAAGTAACATTATAGTTTTCGCAAACAACTTTCAATGTTTCTCTCTGTAAAACTATATTAAAAGATCTTCCTGCTTTTGCATCTAAAAAAGCGGAGATAATCTCTATCTCTTGCCAAACACGATTCGAAAAAAGAGCACTTAAAGTTTCATTTTTTGTATTTATTCCGTCTAAAACTCTTTGTTCGTATCCATCTCCAAATTTTGCAGTAAGAGTTCTATGTGTGGAGGTTCTATTTGTATTTCTATTAAAATTCAATTCTTTTGAAGGATTTGTGGCAATAACAGCAACATCAAAGGTTAAAGGGACCGCTCCTCCACTTCCTAGTTCAGTATCGGCTATAGTTATAGTATCATTGACGGCGTAGCCTTTTCCTCCTTTAACTAGCGTTATAGAGGCTGCCCCACTTCCATCTATAGTAACATTAAAACTTGCCCCTGTACCAGAACCGCCTGTAAAAGCAACATTTGAATAAGTTCCTTCAGCTCGACTGGCATCAGCGGCACCTACAGTATCCACACTTACAATTGCATTAAAATCCGTATAAATTTCATTTAAAATATCTAAATAATCCTCTTCAGTTGCAGAAGAGGGAAACTTTGTAGTTAGAGTACTAAGAACATCATCTCTATTGATTGTAACACTAAAAGCGCGTGCCATTATGCTACTCCATACGGACTAAGAATTCCGCCTGCACGTTTTTGATTCAAAAGTTCTTGTTGAACTGCATTTGCAATTGCTTTTCCAAGATTTGCACCGGCCATACCATCGGCTTCTGAAGTTTGAGTTGCCCTTCCTTCATTATCAACATTTACATTTACAGTTACATTATTTGTGCTCCCCGCATTTCCACCAAGCTCTACGGGTATGGAACGATTATTAGGAAGAGGAACTACTGCTTCCGTGCCGTGCAATACTGCTGGATATCCCCCATCCCTTCCTGTAGCAATTCCACCAGCAGCATAGCCTTTTGGAGTCATTATTCCGCCATATCTAGCGCCTCCGGCAGGGCCAAAAGGTATACCAGTAGGAGTCTGTAAACTAGAAAAAGAAGTTCCATCTGCAAATGTAGCACTACCACCACCCATACCAAAGGCCGACATTAGTATTCTCATTACAATCATTTGAGCAATAATTTGAATTAACTGCTGTATTATTGCTTTTGCCATTTGAGCAAATGCTTCTTTTACTGACATTGTTCCAGAAATAAGACCAGTAAGAGCTTGAGTCATTGAATTACTTATTGTATTATATAAAGCATCCATAGACTCTAACTCAAAATTTAAAGCTTGTTGCGCTAATACCGCATCTTTTAGTCTATTTAGCTGCTCTTGATCCATTGGGCCATTTTCATTTTCTATACGTCGGCGCTCTTGATTAAATCGTCGTTGAACAGGACTAAAGCTAAAATCTTGCACTTCACCTCTTAGTCTGTCTGTCTCTCTATCTAGCCCTGCCAAAGCTAATTCTGCTCCTTGATTTTTAAGAAGCTGTAACTGTCGCTCAAGTTGCTTTGTTTGTTCTATTTGTATATTTAAAAGAGCTTGGGCTGCTGTTCTATTAGGACCTTCTTCCATTTGAGTTATTTCGTACTGTCTCTGCACTTGCTCCAATTTTTGTTTGTTTATATTCATTTCCATGCCTAAAAATTTCGCTTGATTTTTAAGGCGAGCTTCTTCTGCAACTGTTGTTGCTAACTGAATTTGCTCTTGAATATTTCCTAATTTTTTTGTATTCTCTAGTCGAGTATTTAAAGCTGGAATAGTGCCTGTATTTAGCAGCATTTTTTCTAGCTGTAATTGTCTTTCTTTTCTTAAATTAAGCTCTTCTTGAAGTTCATTTGCCTTAACAGCTGCGGCATTATTTGATCTAGCAATTGCTAAATTTTCTATTGCTCTAGCTTGTTGTTCGGCTGTTGCATTTGCCCCTTCTTTTGTTGCGGCAGAGTGTTCTAATTCTGCTACAAGTAACTGTCTATTTGATTCAAGTAGCTTATTTGACTGAAGAAGCCTATCTGCTTCTACATTTTGTAGTTTTTCATCTATTGTTAGTCCGTTTGTTCGAAGCTGGCTTTCTTTTTGAATATTTGAATTAATAGTTTCTTGAATAGTATTAAATTTCTCTGATCTTTTATTCATTTCTTCTTGTATATCAAGAGTAAATGCATATTCTTGTGATAATTTTTCAGCTTGTGCTTGAGCCTCTTCCAACTGTTTAGCATTTTCTGCGGTGTCTGCTGCCTCTGCTTTTGCAAGAGCGGCTCGTGCTTCTGCTAATTGACGCTCTTTTTCTGCTGCTCTGGAAGATGCTGTTCCCCCAAAAGCTCCTGTTGTAAATCGATCTACGTTTTTAGCCTGTAGATCATCTAAATTTGCTTGTGCATCTTTTGTGGCCTGACTAGTACGATTTCCTATCTCTGTTATTTGTGCTTGGACTCCAGCTAATGCAAGCTCGCCCTCCTTTACTTGTTTTGTTATATTCTCTCTTAACATTACAGTAGGATCTAATGATTTTTTATTAGTTCCTGCGAGCCTCTCTAATTCTTCAAACATCTCTCTATTTAATTGTCTAAAATTAGCTATAGAGGCTCCTGTATTCATTATAGAGTTTGCTAATTCAAGCATACTATTTTTTGCATCTTCAGTTATATTTTTTAAATCTAAGCTACTTGCCAGCTCCTTAAACTCGGGGTTCAAGTCAGATAAAGCATTTAACGTGCCACGAAATGCTTGCTCGGCTTCTGGAAAATTACTGTTGCTTGGATCAAGAGCTTCAAAAGCTTTAAACTTTGCATTTAAATCCGCAGACTGAAAAGCTTTACCAATAGCTTCTACTTGCTCTGTCACACTTAAAAGCTCAATATCTAAAACAGTTTTGGCAGTTTTATCTAGTTCTTCATTTAAAGTTTTGCTTTTATCTGTAAAGTCTTCAATAGCTTCGTTTGCTTGTTTTACGGATTCTTCTAAAGGAAAGAAAACATCAATAAGAGCTTTGATTCCGTCTACTGCCAGTAATATAATTCCTATCCAACCCGCGATATTGAATGCTGTAGAAAGTGCTCCTGCTATTCTTCCAGAAGCTTTTGCGGTAAACTTTTGTAAACTTGCAATTGCAGCTTTTGATTTTATTACATAAGTTTTTACATGAAGTGTAGCTTTTTCATAAGTAGTAGCATGTTGTCTTTCAAACTTTTTAAGAACCATAGCTCTTTCAGCATAAGATTTTTTAAGATCATTTAGCTGTTGCTGGTTCATGCCTTTTAACTTAGAGTTTACGATTTGGCCATGCTTATCTATCTGAGCTTGAGCCCTTGAAAGCATCATCTCTGCATTTTTCTGAGACTCTCTTGATACTGCACCACCAAATAAAAAATCAACTCCACCTTTACCTGTAGACTTTGCGGAAGATGTATCTATTCCTGCTGATTTTGCGAGACCTCTATTGAATTCTTCATTCCCTTTAAGTACTTGATCTCTATCTGCCCCTAAATTCTTAATTGTGGAACGAATTTTATCGTAATCTTTATCGAGAGCTTTGAGCTTATCCGACTGCATATCGAAATTCTTTTGCGCTGTTTCGCCCCAGTCTGAAAAACTTGGTAAGATAGATCGAACAATTGGAATTGCAAATAACCCTAGAGCGGCTGTAAGACTTAAAGTTCTTTCACTTAAAAATTCGAATACAGGAGCAAGACCGCCTGCAATTCCTTCTTTTATAGTATTAATAAGACTTTCAAAACTTACTAAAAATTTATTTAAAGAAGCAGCGCTGGGATCCATTATTTTTTGAATCGCTCCAAACTTTTTCTCTGCTTGTGTTAATACATCATTTGCGACTGCTTGGGTTCTTTCAAACTGTGTAAGTTCGTCCACAGGTTTATTTATTGCATCTGCATATTGCTCTGTGGCATCTTTAAGCCTTAATACAATACCAAGTTCGTCGAGAAGTTCTGGTTCTGCTTTTGTTACACCCCTTACAAGACGATTAAAAGAGTCTGTTAAATCTCTTCCAAGAGCAAAAGAAGCATTTTTAGCAGCGTTTCCAAGTGCATCAAGTTGAGAAGGACTAAGACCTGCTGCTGTACCAATGGCAGCGGCTCTCGCAGCCTCTGCATATCCTATCTGCCCATCTGTTGCTTCTTTTATTGAATTTGTTATGGTTTTATACGCAACACCAGTCGCAGCACCTAAAGCTTCTTGACCAGCAATTAGATTTCGTACTTCACTAGCAGATTTTAAAAACTGAAAAGCAGCACTAACCGCAAAGACTTGAGCTGCAAGAGTTGCATAGGCCGGCACAAGACCTCCAGAGATACCTTGTGCCATTTTTGAAAAGTTTTTGGTTCCATTTGCAGATTGCTGAGAGGCGCCCTTCATTCTGCGATCTGCGGTTTGTGCAGATACAGCGGTTTCATCCAGAGCTAATCCTAGCTTTTTCGCATTTACAGCTACGCGTTGTGTAGTGCCTTTGTCATCTACAACTACGTCAATATAAACTTTATTTTTTGCCATTAGCCACGCACATTATGGGTGTAGTTTTTTCCACCTCCTGCAGACTTAGCTTTGCGCTCTTCTGCTTTACGTTTTCTCTCTTGCGTTTCCATTCTGTACTTAATAATTTGACTTTCGTACAGTTTCATAAAAAGAAAAACTTCTTTTCTATTATCTACTTCGTGCAGCTCAAAAATATACTCTAAGGAGTCCCAGTGTTTGCCTAGGTAAGTTCCTGACATTCCTTCCCAGTTATCACTAAGGAGTCCATATATAAAAAATGCCACTTGAACCTCTGCAGGAAAACTAGAGGGCTCGAGCGGCATTTTGTCAGGGTCTGGTTCTTGTCCTAGCTGTTCGCAAATAAGTAAATACTTATCAACATCAACGGGAGAAGCTTGCTCTATTACATATCGCTCAAGTAGGCGATTTATTTCGCCTACTTGTTGCTGGTAAAATTTTCGAGATCACCTACTACTTCGGTAATCCAAGTGTCGAAATCATTTGAATTTTTCATCAAAAGTTCGGCATTTTCTTGCGTAAAGGGCAAACTATCATTAGGATCAAGCTCAGAAATATCGACCAAAAGAAGCTCTTCTAAGTATCGAAATTTAAGACCTTTCCACCCTTTGATTACTGCATTACAGTACTCCGTTAAGAACTTATCTTCGTCTAAATTTTCTTCAGGTTGACGAGTCTTTCTATTAAACTTTGTACTTACACACTTTTTTCGTAGCTTTAATAGCTCTTCCCGGGCTAAGTAACAGACATCAACTGTCATGTCTGGATAACCTGGAAATTCTAAGGTTACTGTTTTACTTGGAGTCATAAGACTCGCAAGGGATACAGTTTCTTTTTTATCGGGCATATCTGGTTCCTTTTTTAAAAGTTGTTATTGATTTATACCACATATTATATCGAAGCGCAGGAAAAATGTCAAGAATTATTTTTAACACCTGGAAATAAAAAACCCGCCGAAGCGGGTTAATTAAAAAGTATTCAATAATATTAGTACGTTTGCTCGTTAGCTGTGGCAGTATCACCAAAGTAAGTAAGAACAAACTCATCTGCTTTATCGAAGTCATTCGTATATGCACCAAATCCAGTTTCAACAGAAATAACATCTTCAACTGAGTGAACTGGTACATCAATATGAACTTTCGGCATATTAATATACAAACGAGGGTCGCCTGCACTTGATCCGCCAATCTGGAAAGTAACTTGGAAATCGTTTACAACTTTATCCAAACCTTGCCCAGCAGTAGTCATATCATTAAACAGGTCTACAGAAGAACCTCTATCTGCACCAGCAGTATCAAGAGTCAAGTAACAAGTAAAGTTACCTGTTACAGTTCGACCACCTGTTACGCCTTCGATTGGAAGGTTTACGTTACCTAATTCTTCGGGAACGAGATATGTAATATTATTTGAAATAGTTACATTTCCTCCCGTAAGTGTAAGGTTATAATCTCCTGAAGGGAATGCAACAGCAGTATCTGTAGTTGATACAATACACTGAGTCAATCGGTTTCGAATAAAGTTAGCAGTTGAGTCTACACCAGCATCTTGTGCGGTTGCTCCAGTACCTGTACCCGTAGAAGTAAATAAAGAAAACAGCATATCAGCATCTGATTTTAGATGAACTTGTCCAGCTGTTCCTGCTTGGGAACCAAATGCTGTAGTATTTGAAAGTACATTTCCTGCTGACTGCATATCTGTAATACTTGCAGCAAAACCAGACCAGTTAATTGTTGCAATACCGTCTACATCAAAATCAATAGAAGCTTCATTAATCTGTGTACTCGACAGCTTGTACACCATAGGCTTAGTTGTACTTGTTTCCATTACAAAATATAAATTACAAGTAGCAAGTACTGAGCGGTTTGACTGTCCAAAGTTAATTGTATTGCTAACATCAGTAGGCATAGAAACAAGCTCGTCAAAATCGGAGTTTGCATCTACATTTGTATTTCGATAAAAAGCATTAGCGCTGCCTGTATCAAGTCCATCAATTGTTAGAGTTAGAGTTCCCGTACCGCCCCCAACTAGAGAAGCAGGAATTGTGAACGTTTCCGCAGATACATAATCAGTACCACCGCTAATTACTTGAGCAGAGTCTGCTGTACCACTCGAATTTACAGAAATTTGAAAAGTTGCGCCTGTACCTGTTGTACCGCTATAAGTAGTATCATCAGCATCTACAACATAAGTACCTTGTTCTCGATCAGTAGCGGTATCAGTAGTTAAAGCAACACTATCAATTGATGCTGCACTACTAGTTGTACCAAACTTATCTGCGCCCGCCATAACAGCCCATAAAGCTTCTTCTACTGCATGATGCTCATTTCCACTGGCTGAAGTGGTTTTAAAAGGTCGTACATAAGTAGCAAAAGACCACTCTGCAGGAGCAAGAGAGTCCGTAAAAAGTCGTCGACCTCGACGGCTAATTCCGTCGGCACCCTGCATTTCCGACAGTGTAATATCGGACGTATTAGTAGACTGCGAGAAACTAAATCCATCAAGAACAGGAATTTCCCACACTTTACTATCAAACTCTAAGTAGAGTTTCGAGTCTCTACTAAAGTATAATTGTTGTGCCATAGTTTATCTCCTATGAACTTTGAAAAGGCTTGGACGTGAACGTTTGTTCTTGCCAGCCGTTTCTAGTATCGAACCTCTATAAGTATTTCAGCGACTCCTAAAGGCTCTAGTACACCTTCATCAGTGTCAATACTAATGATTGTGATTTGTTGAGTATGTTGTTCTAATCCCATTCTATCATAGTAAGTAAATCTACTATTTTCTTCTAGAACAGTTTCTACATCTTCGAGAAGCTCATCAAGAGCATCTACTGCATCTTCTTGATTTACATAACAGCGAATAGTTACATTAAGAAATCTATCTTTATATCCGCCTCCTTGGTATTGTCGAGTTTCTGACCCCGCATTTAAGTGTATGGCGGGGAAGGCTTCAACTTCATCCCAAAATTTTAATCGAGGACTAACCTCTGCTACTGCTGTATGATATACCCCTCTACCATCTATCTGTGCCAGTTTATCTGATAAAGCTTTAGTTATAGCAGAACGGCGGCTAGTATACTGTCTAGTTGTAGATATAGCCATTATACTCTCCTAGTATAAAATCTTCCTATGGCATACTTAGCTGCAATTTCTCTTATTGACATATCAATAAGCTTTCTCGGATCTCGTTCCTGAGAAGCCCAGCGATTATCACCAATTCCTGTTTCAAAAACTTGATACGGATCTCTTTGGTATGTGTACGCATAACTAGGATATCCTGCTGTTGTTTCATTCACTGCCACTACTCTGACACTGTCTGCAAACCTTCCTGTTTGATAGTTCAAACGAGGATCTCTCATATTCTTTTGTAAAACTTGGGGCAACTGTCTATTTATTTCGCTTATCAGTGCAAAAGGTGCTCCAGCTACTCCTTTTCTTGCTGTTTCTGTTCTTTTTCCTTTCCTTTTATAGTTTAAAGGAAAAATTGTTGGATTTGCAATACCTGTTATACTTTCTTGTTTCTTTGTTTTTGCTTTTTTTGATTTTCCTGTACTTTTAGATGTAACTCTTGTTCGAATAGGGTTTTCTGTTTTTACTTTCTTTTTCTTTTTCTTAGCTCCCACCGCTGTAGAAACTAAAGTTTGACTAATTGCATCAGGTACAGAAGGGGACCCCTTAGAGTTTATAATTCCCTCTATACCTGTTGTACCTCTCGCAGAAGTACCTCTTCGTAAAATATTGTAATAAGCAGACTCTAATTTTGCCGCTTCTTGGTTATCAACAGCCCTGCCGAATAAAAGAGTGGGGGTAACTTCAACTTTTAATTTTCCTGTTTTTGCATTAACATCATAGACTCTAGACAGCTCTACTTGCATATCATTTTCGTAGTCTACAAAAAGATCAAATAATTGTTGCGTTTCTCTTCTTGTTGCGCCTAACCTTGCTGCTTTTGCTTGGGCGGCTTTCTTTGCCCTTGCAACTTTAAGAGTAGAAGCAGCATATCCTTGACCACCTCCATGCTCTAGTTGAAATCCAGTATCTTTACTAGCTCCTCCAATTTGTTTTGCTTTATCACTAAGATCCTTACTGAAAGCTGTTGAGAAAGCTTCTTCTGCAATAGTTTTTAAGCTATTACCGCTTCCACTCTTTAAAGTAGCTCCTTGACTATATTTTCCAATAATATATCCTACGCTGGAACCACTTTCAGATATAAATTTTTTTAATCTTCTTTTTAAGACACCTTGTTTTTGTTTAGTTACTTTTGCCAGCTCTTTTGCTTGATTTCTCTCTAACAGGTTTTTAAACTCTTTCCAAATCTTTTCTAAGGTTTTATTTGCTTTTTCTGGATCAAGAGATACTTCTTCTGAAAAAATTACTTTTAACTCGTCTAAAACTGTTTTCTTTTTTAATCCTAAAAGATTATAAGGTAAAGCTTCTATTTTTTCTTTTCTTAAGTCTCTTTTAAGCTCATTTAAAGCTGCTTCAGCTACTTTTCGTAAAGCCGCACTACTCATTAAAAGTTTTTATACAAATCAAGTACGCGCTTAATGTGGTCAGGAAATGCCACATTGTTACGCTGACTTGAACTTGCTTGATTCTGAATACTAGCGCCAGCAATCGACCGTCGCTCTTTGTGCTCATCTTTCAAATAATAAGTGATTAAATCCATAACAGCAAGACGCAGGTCTGTAGGTATGCTTGCATATCCTGCAGTATAAGTCACACGAACTGCCCCTGGGCCACGTCTCCAATTTTTATAACTACTTCCGCCCGTTGTGCGAATAACACTATCTGTAACAGCATCAAAATAATATTCATGCGCAGCAGTAGTTAAAGTATTATAAGAGTCTTCGTAAGTATCTCTTTCTTCCACAGATACAATAGTATTTACGGGACTCTCTGTTAGTTGTACAATATGAGTATCCCAATCGACATTAATTGTATCTACTTTATTTGTTGAATAATAATCTACAAAAGTATTACCACAATAAGTTTTTACTAATTGGCTCACGGATGGAATAATAAAATTAAGCTGCTCGTCATTCTTGGGAGTGTTAATCCCTTCGGCGGCTTTATATTCTACAAGAGTAACTAAATTTGTCATAAGCTAATTAATAAAAACTTGGGGAGGCGAACCTCCCCAGTTTATGCAGCAATTAAGCTACTGCGTTGAGTCGAACTACAGATACGTCAGTAGTACCGTTGTTAGCAACGAGCTGGTTAAAGCCCAGAGACTGAGTAGCAACGATAACGTTACGCTGGTTCATTACTTCGTAATCTTGCTCAACATTTACACCACGCAGACGTGGGATAGCAAAGTTACGAACGTTGACTGCCAGGCCAAGACAAGCATTGTCAGCTTCCGTTGGGAAGTTGTCAGATACGATTACGGGCGTACCATAAATCGCACCTACCTGACCGGTCAGCTTGGTAGCAACGTCAGAACCTACATCAGTGATATCGGCAAAGCCAGTATCAGCGATCAGGTCGTAGTAACGCTTCTGGGATACAACGTATACCAGCTCATCAGGCATCATGCCATACTTACCCATCAGCTTACGAGCAGACAGGAAGTCAGCAGCGTCTACTGAAGTAGTAGTAAGAGCAGCGGCAGATACAGAAGTATCAAAGATGTTAGTACCTGCAAGCTTAATCAGACCATCAAAGTCGTCAGAGCCAGCAGTATCGTGGTTCAGCAGAGCATCGTCTACAGCGCGAGCGTGTGAACGTGCAACTGATTCTACGAGCATAGGCATCAAATTGATCAGGATTTCCTCGTCAACGTGGTTATCCATCAACGTGGTTGAAATCAATCGGTAAGCCTTCAGAACTACCTGAGCAGGCTGAGGAGCAGCGCCGCCTCGAGTCTGCAAGTTACCTGCAGTAGCTGCACCAGTCTGGAACGTAGCCAGACCTGTATCCTGTTGGATGGGCAGTACTTGAGCCTGTGAGTTGATCTGGATTTCACGGAACGCACGAGCCAGTCGCAGTTCACGCATGATTTCCTTTTCAATTTGGCTAGATACTTCAGTAGCGATGTTAGGAGCAGAAGATGAATAAGTTACACCAGCTTTCTCAATAATACCGCGACCATAAGAAGTGCCTTCCATGCCTTTACCAGTCATTACACCCAGCAGGTGAGCGTGCATGAACTCTTTGCCCCACTTAGAAATGGTGTCGCCTTCTGAACGATCAGAGAATACACGCTTAGACTCACGCATCTTGGTGATTTCTTCGCTCTTCTCTTCCAGTTGCTTCTGATACGACAGAATTACTTCGTCGATCTTAGCATCTTTCTCAGACAGCTTAGCTTCGATGTCAGCCATCAGGCGCTCAGCACCTGACTCAACACCAACGCTTACAGCAGCCTTGACTTCTTCTTCTTGAGCAGCTTTCTCAGCAGCTTCAGCGGCCGCCTTCTCTTCTGCTTCTTGAGCTGCCTTTTCTTCGGCAGCCTTTGACTCAGCTTGCTTCATTGCGATCTTAGCAGCAGTCTCCTCTGCTACTTTCTTCGCAAAAGCTTCCAAGTCGATTTCGGGAGTTTTTACTTCTTCCGACATT
>Ga0070754_10001245_pt1 | contig 20851 bp, 20 predicted proteins | sample VirMetDEL_Sep_01_FD_75181 | JGI IMG/M metagenome (GOLD analysis project Ga0070754, IMG submission 75181) | Aqueous microbial communities from the Delaware River and Bay under freshwater to marine salinity gradient to study organic matter... | ecosystem: Environmental > Aquatic > Marine >... | reverse complement strand
GGGCCGCCATCAAACGCTTCAGTTTCATGCCTTGCTCCTAGCAGGATAGTGTTGGATGGAACGGGCCCAAGTATCTGCAGGCCACGTGAACACTCTATGAAACGAATGTGACAGTTAAATGAACGTGGGCGACTTTCGGTTGCGGCAGCGAAAAGACGCTTTGGATACCCAATAAAAAGCCCCCGCACGCATCGCGTGCAGGGGCTCGGAACAGCGCAGCAGCTATTACTGCATGTTCTGCTTCAGCGCGCGCATGCGGTCATGGCAGGCACGCACCTTGGGCATCTCCACTGCCAGCAGCGCACGGACATCATTGTCCGAATCCTCCAGGGCGTCCTCGAAGGCGTGCAGGATGCGGTCCTCGGCTTCCTCCAGCTGGGCGACGTAGGTGGCATCTTCATCCTTGGCCAGCGTGGCGCGGGTATCGGCATACATCTGGCGCATCTTGCCCAGCATGGTGCCACCGGACGCCGGCTCGCTCTGGTTGGCCGCGACCTTGACGCTGAGGGCGTCGATCACTTCGGTCTTGGCTCGCACCATGTCACGGAACAGCGCCTGCAGGCGGATGTCCTTGACCTCTTCGTGAGCGTGCTCGTAGAAACGCTTGCCGTCACGGGTGATTTCGATCAGTTCATTGAGTTGTGCGGTCTTGCTGCTCATGGAATGACTCCTTGGCGATGGGACTTGCGGATTGCGGCCGCCTAAGCGGCCACGATGATTGAATTCAGCTGCTGATGCGCAGGGCGTCGGCATCGACCCCCCGTACACCGCGAATGTTGCGGGCGATCTCGACCGCCAGACGCTTCTCGGCACTGCTCAGCACGCTACCGCGCAGGCTGACCAGGCCATCGTCGGTGTTCACCGAGATGTTCAGCGCATCCAGGTTGCGGCTATAGAGAAAGCTCGCCTTGACCTTGCTGGTGATCCAGCCGTCGCTGATGTTCTCGCGCGCCTCGTCGAGGGAGGTCTGCACTTCGCTGCTGGTGCTGTCGGCGGTGCTGATGCTGAGGTGGTTGAACACCTCGCGCACACCATCGGTATTGGCCGCCAGCTGGCCTGCCAGCTCCTTGGCCGCCGGGGTTTGGGCATGGCCACTGAGGGTGATGTTGCCGGTCTCGCTCTTGACCTGAATATCCAGGCCGCGGGTATTGCTGTTCCACAGCAGCTTGGACTTCACCGTGGCCGCCAGGCTGGCGTCTTCCAGACGCTGGACCAGACCCGGGGGATTGCCTTCGGCTGATTCACCGACAACCTCGATGCGATTGTCCACCGCGTCGATGCCCTCTATGCTCAGCGCCACCTGCTCGGCCAGGTCCTTCTGGACTTCGCTTTCGACCTTGCCGCTGAGGGTGGCCTCGCCATCCTCCACAGCGATGTCGAGCTTGAACGGGTTGAGGTGACGGTTGAGGGCGAAGGCGGTCCAGATAGAGCCTTCCTGGCGTGCAGCCTCGAGCTGCGATGACAGCTGGCCTTCGGCAGCGTGGCTGGCCAGCGGTGTCAGCCCGAGCATCAGCGCTGTACCGGCGGCCAGTAACAAGGGTTTGAACGGGGGCATTGCGTCACTCCTGTTCGTGAGACGATGTGAAGGAATATCGCAAGCCCCGTGCCAGCCGGCCGATCCAAATAAAACCTCTTTAAAACAAACACTTAACAAAATTAAAGGCATCCTGCCTGCATGCAGGGTGCAGTATTGACGCAGTCAGGCCGTGCAACTTGCATGGTTTTTACCTGACTAAGCTGCATTGACCAGTCAGACGGAGCACATACATGGCAGTTTCAGAGCAGACCAGCGGACGAATTCTGCTGGTGGACGACGAAGCGGCAATCCTGCGGACCTTCCGCTACTGCCTGGAAGACGAAGGCTATGACGTTGCCGGCGCCAGCAGTGCGGCGCAGGCCGAAGCGCTGCTGCATCGTCAGGTGTTCGACCTGTGCTTCCTCGACCTGCGTCTGGGTGAGGACAACGGCCTGGACCTGCTGGCGCAGATGCGTATTCAGGCGCCATGGATGCGCGTGGTCATCGTCACCGCGCACTCGGCGGTGGATACCGCGGTCGACGCGATTCAAGCCGGCGCCGCCGATTACCTGGTCAAACCCTGCACCCCGGATCAACTGCGCCTGGCTGCGGCCAAGCAGCTCGAAGTACGCACCCTGGCCGCACGCCTGGAAGCCCTGGAAGGCGAGGTACGCAAGGTCAAGGACGGGCTCGACTCGAACAGCCCGGCGATGATGGCGATTCTGGAAACCGCGCGTCAGGTCGCCGCCACCGACGCCAATATCCTCATCCTCGGCGAATCCGGTACCGGCAAGGGTGAGCTGTCCCGCGCCATCCACGGCTGGAGCCGCCGCGCCAAACGCACCTGCGTGACCATCAACTGTCCGTCGCTGACGGCCGAGCTGATGGAAAGCGAGCTGTTCGGCCATGCCCGCGGCTCCTTCACCGGCGCCAGCGAGAGCACCCAGGGCCGCGTCAGCCAGGCCGATGGCGGCACCCTGTTCCTCGACGAGATCGGTGACTTCCCGCTGGCCCTGCAACCCAAGCTGCTGCGCTTCATTCAGGACAAGGAATACGAGCGCGTCGGCGACCCGGTGACCCGCCGCGCCGACGTACGCATCGTCGCCGCTACCAACCTGGACCTCGACGAGATGGTGCGGGAGGGGCGCTTCCGCGAAGACCTGCTGTACCGCCTCAATGTCATCACTCTCAAGCTGCCGCCGCTGCGCGAGCGTCACGAGGACGTGATGTCCCTGGCCGAGCGCTTCCTCGTCCGCTTCGTCCGTGACTACGGCCGCCCTGCCTGCGGCTTCAGCGCCGAGGCCAGTGCCGCCCTGCAGGCCTATCACTGGCCAGGCAACATCCGCGAACTGCGTAACGTCATCGAACGCGCCAGCATCATCTGCCAGAGCGAGACCGTGGAGGTCAGCCACCTCGGCCTTGGCGGCAGCAGCGAGGCGCCCAACAGCGCCGTGCGGGTCGGCGCAGCGATGAGCCTCGAAGAGCTGGAGAAGGCACATATCGCCGCCGTGCTGGCCAGCAGCAGCACCCTCGACATGGCGGCCAAGACGCTGGGTATCGATACCTCGACCCTGTACCGCAAACGCAAGCAGTACAACCTCTGACCACGGGATCTCCATGAAGCTGTCGATGAAGCTTCGCACGCGACTGTTCCTTAGCATCTCCGCGCTGATCACCGTGGCGCTGCTGGGCCTGCTACTCGGCCTGTTCAGCGTGACGCAGATGGCGCGCAGCCAGAGCGAACTGATCCAGCGCGGCTTCGATGCCGTACAGATCGGCCAGAGGCTGCGCCAGCACCTCGGCGACGAACTGATCGTGCTGCTCGACAAGCAGCCTGATCCACAGCGCCTCGAGACTGCCCGCCAGTCGTTCCGCGCCACGCTCGAGGCAGCAATCGACTCCGACCTCGGCCCCGACTACGCTCGCGGCCTGGAACGCGCCGCGACGCTTTACGACGAGATGGAAGAGGCGGCCAGCAACGGCTCCCCACCTGGCGAGACGCCGTACGGCCTGGGCTCCTACAAACCCTTTACCGAAGCCTTCCAGCGCCTGCGCGACCACCTGCTGGGGCAACAGGATCAGGTCGTGGCGTGGGTCATCGCGGCCGAGAGCAAGGCTGGCGAACGCTCCCAGCTGATCGTCGGGCTGCTGGTGCTGACCGGCCTGGCAGTGCTGGCGATCGGTGTGCTCACCGCCCATGGCATCGCGCGCCGCTTCGGCACACCGATCGACATGCTGGCGCGTGCCGCCGACCAGATCGGCCAAGGCCGATACGACGTGGTGCTGCCGGTCTCGCCGGTGCTCGAACTGGCCGTGCTGAGCCGCCGCTTCGGCCTGATGACCGAAGCCCTGCGCAAATACCATTCGAGCAACCTCAACCAGTTGCTCAGCAGCGAGGGCCGCCTGAAGGCGGTGCTCGACAGCATCGACGATGGCCTGATCATCCTCGATGCCACAGGCCACATCGAACACGCCAACCCGGTGGCGCTGCGCCAGCTGTCTCAAGACTCCGACATCCAGGGCCAGCCGATTGGCCAGCTGCTACCTGAGCACGCGGTGGACAAGGCACTGCTGCAGGTGCTGGCAGGCGAACTGCTGCAGGAGGCACCGGCCGACCTGCAGATCGAACGTGACGGTGAAACCCGAGTGCTGGCCTGGGCCCTGACACCGGTGCAGGTGCGCGAGGGTGGCAGCCTGGGCGCCGTCATGGTGCTGCGAGACGTGACCAAGCAACGCGCCTTCGAGCGCGTGCGCAGCGAATTCATCCTGCGTGCATCCCACGAGCTGCGCACACCCATCACCGGCATGCACATGGCCTTCAGCCTGCTGCGCGAGCGCATCACCCTGCCATCGGGCGGGCGCGAGCAGGAGCTAATGCGCACGGTCGACGAGGAGATGCATCGCCTGGTGCGAATGATCGACGACCTGCTCAACTTCTCGCGCTACCAGAACGGCGTTCAGACCTTGCAGCGCCGTCCCTGCGACCTCGGCGAGCTGGTTCAACAGATGCCTCAGCGCTTTGCCGAGAAAGCCGCAGAACGGGACGTGACACTGCTCTGCGACATCCAGCAACCGCTGCCGCACCTCAGCCTCGACAGCGCACAGCTGGAACGGCTACTGACCAACCTGACCGACAATGCGCTGCGCTACAGCAATCCGGGTGACACGGTTCGCCTGCAGGTACGCCGCCATGACGAGCAGGTGATCGTCAGTGTGCAGGATCAGGGCGAAGGCATCCCTTTCGAGCAGCAGGCGCGGATCTTCGAGCCCTTCGTTCAGGTCGGCCGGCGCAAAGGTGGTGTCGGCCTGGGCCTGGCCCTGGCGCGGGAGATCGCGCAACTGCATGGCGGTAAGCTCAGCGTGCATTCACGTCCAGGTGAAGGCGCCACCTTCTACTTCAGTCTGCCGGTGTGAAGGTCACACCGCGCGAGCAAACGAAACCCGGACAATAAAAAACGCCGCGATCTTCGCGGCGTTTTTTATTGTCCGGGGCAGCCCTGTGGCGCAGGCTCAGCGCAATACCGGGTCGAACTTGATGCGCCGACCGGCCATCAGTGCGCCCAGAAAACCCAGGCCGAAAATAACGCTAGCGCCCTTGAGCAACATGGCGAACCCCTCTTCCAGACCCGGGTTCAACCACAGCACGGCGAGGCTCGACAAGGTCATGATCAACAACAGGATGGCACTTCTGGACATGGCGAGACTCCTTGTCGGTCAGAACACCCAGCGCGGGGTGTTGTTGGCAGGGCGCGGCTCACGGCTGGCGGGCACAGCGCCGCCATCATCGGAAATACGCAGCCACTGAGCGTCGTCACCGATGGCACCGACCGCCCGGGTCGGCTGGGAGCGCTGCGCCATGTCGCCTTGCTGGCGCACTGCGACACGCGACTCCCACACCGGCGAGTTGGAAATGGTGAACTCAGCGGTCTTGGCGCTGGCGCCAGCCGAACCCGTGAAATCCTTGGCGTAAGCCCCGTTGACCAGCAATGCAGCGACGCAAAACAGGCTCAGTCGGACGACGTTGTTCATGACGCTTCTCCATCAGCAGGTCAGTCGGGGACTTACATGACTGATACTGCAGCGCTCATGCCAACATCCTAACTCGAATAAAATCCTTATAAATCAATCAGTTAAACCAATGTCAAATCGCCTTCTCCATGCACTTTGCAAGATGCATGAATTCAGGTGCGTGCAATTTGCACGATCAACCGTGCAGCGGCAGCACGACGCAGAAACAGGAACCCTCGCCGAGGCGACTGCTCAGCTCGATACGGCCCTCATGTGCCTGGACAATCTGCTCGCTGATGAACAGGCCGAGGCCCAGGCCCTGAGCGACGCTGTTGCCGGAAACGCGCTCGAACTGCTCGAACACCCGCTGCTGATCAGCTTCGGAAATGCCCAGGCCCTGATCGCGGACCTCAGCACGTGCTGTATCGCCGTCCACCCACACGCGAACCGACACCGGCTTACCGCCGCCGTAGCGCAGGGCATTGGTCAGCAGGTTGGCCAGCACCTGCTCGATACGGAATTCGTCCATCATCACCGGCGCCGGACCGTCGACCTGCAGTTCGATACGGCTGCCGTTGTGGGCGAACTGCGACATCAGACTCTCCACCACATTGCCGGCCAGTACACCAAGATCGCCCGGCTCAGGGCGCACGGAGAGCTTGCCGGTACGAATGCGCGAGACATCCAGCATGTCGTCGATCAGACGGCTCAGGCTACGAATCTGCCGCTCGTCACGGGCCACCATGTCCAGCAGCTTGTCCGGGGTGAAGGCCTCCATGCGGCCCTGTTCCAGGCGCAGCCTGCGCAGCTGCACGTCGAGGATCAGACCGTTGAGTGGCGTGCGCAGCTCATGCGAGGCGATGGACATGAACACGTCGCGCATCTGCACTGCCTTTTGCAGTTCGCCCTGCGTCTCGCGCAACTCGACGAGCAACGCCTCCTGCTCACGACGCGCGGCCTCGACCACCTCCAGCTGCAGGCTCAGCGCCTTGCGATGGCGGTACAGCTCGACGAACATCGCCACCTTGCTGCGCACCTCGAAGGGCGACAGCGGCTTGTGCAGGAAATCCACCGCGCCGCTTTCGTAGCCACGGAAGGCGTAGTCCATGTCGCGGCCCACGGCGCTGACAAAGATGATCGGAATGTGTTTGGTCTTCTCCGTGCCGCGCATCAGCTCGGCCAGCTCGAAACCGTTCATGCCCGGCATCTTCACGTCGAGAATGGCCAGGGCAAATTCGTGTTCGAGCAACAGCGACAGCGCTTCGTCGGCGCTGCTGGCCTGGAAGATGATGCGATCCTCGGTCTGGATCAGCGAGCTCAGGGCCAGCAGGTTTTCCGGCAGATCGTCGACGATCAGCACCTTGGCATCAATCTTCCTCAGCATGGCAGGGCATCCAGTTCGGCCAGCAGCAGGCGCATGGCATTGATAGGCAGGAGAAAATCCGGTTTCAGCAGCGCCAGGGCTGCATTGGGCATGGTGGGCACCTGCGCGTCGGCAGGGTCCTGCACCAGGGTCAGGCCACCGGCCTGTTTGATCGCCAGCAGACCGGCCGCGCCATCCTCGTTGGCACCGGTGAGCAAGGCCGCAGCCAGCTGCGCGCCATAGGCATCGGCAGCGGACTCGAAAAGAATGTCGATGGATGGCCGCGAGAAATGCCGTGGCTCCTCGCGACTGAGTGAGAAGCTGCGATCGGTCTCGATGGACAGGTGGTAGCCGGCTGGCGCCACGTAAACCCAACCCGCACGCAGGTATTCCTTGTCCTCGGCCTCCTTGGCGGGCAAGGTCAGGCGCCGTTCGAGCAGATCGGCGAGCAGGCTGTCATTGCGATCCGGTTGATGCAGCAGGCAGACCACCGGTAGCCGGTAGTCCAGCGGCAGGTCCTCGAGCAGGGTCAGCAGCGCCTCGACGCCACCGGCCGACGCACCGATCAGCAACGCCTGCAGGGGAGCCCGAACCTGACCGCGCAGGTTGATCGATTGGCGGCTCATCGTTTGCGGAAAATCCGTTCGGGGCGCGATACCGCTTCGAACTGCCGGGCATAGGCGGAAAAATCCAGGCTTTCCTTGCTGCCCAGGCCGAGGAAGCCGCGATGGCAGAGGGAATCGTGAAACAGGCCCAGCGCACGATCCTGCAGATCGCGATTGAAGTAGATCAGCACGTTGCGGCACGACACCAGGTGGGTTTCGGCGAACACGCTGTCAGTGGCCAGGCTGTGATCGGCGAAGGTCACATTGGCCCGCAGCGCCTTGTCGAACAGCACCCGGTCGTAGGCCGCCGAATAGTAGTCGGAGAACGCTCGCTTGCCACCGGAGAGCTGGTAGTTCTGGGTGTAGGTACGCAGTTGGTCGAGCGCGAAGATGCCCTGTTCGGCCCTCTCCAGCGAATGCGGATTGATGTCGGTGGCATAGATCATGGTGCGTTCGAGCAAGCCTTCCTCGTGCAGCAGGATGGCCAGGGAATACACCTCTTCGCCGGTGCTGCAGCCAGCCACCCAGACCTTCAGCGACGGGTAGGTGTGCAGCAGCGGTACCACCTGCTCGCGCAGGGCCAGGAAGTACTCGGGGTCGCGAAACATCTCGCTGACCGGAATGGTGAGGTACTGCAAGAGCTGCATGAACGCCTGCGGCTCGTGCAGGATGCGCTCCTGCAATGCCGAGATGGTCGCGCAATCGAGCTGAGCCTGCGCCTGGCTCACGCGGCGCTTGAGCGAGGCTTTCGAGTAATCGCGAAAGTCGTAGCTGTAACGCAGGTAAATCGCCTCGATCAGCAGGCGCAGCTCGATTTCGTCAGGCATCAGAGACGCTCCAGCTTGGGCATCCACACACGAATCAGAGAGAACAGACGATCCAGATCGATGGGTTTGGCCAGGTAGTCGTTGGCGCCGACTTCACGGCAACGCTCCTGGTCATCCTTCATCGCCTTGGCCGTTACCGCAATGATCGGCAGGTTCTTCCAGCGCGGCTCCAGACGAATCAGCCGGGTAGCTTCGTAGCCGTCCATCTCCGGCATCATCACGTCCATCAGCACCAGGTCGATGTCTTCGCACTCCTTGAGTTTGGCCAGGGCCTCGTGGCCGTTGCGGGCGACTTCGACCGTGGCGCCCTTCTGCTCCAGCGCGCTGGCCAGGGCGAAGATGTTGCGCACGTCATCGTCCACCAACAACAGGCGGCGACCTTCGAACAGTTTGTCGCGGCTACGCGCGGTCTTGAGCATTTTCTGGTGCTCGCTGGACAGCTCGGCCTCGACCTTGTGCAGGAACAGGGTCACTTCATCCAGCAGGCGCTCCGGCGAGCGCGCGCCCTTGATGATGATCGAGCGCGAGTACTTGAGCAGCTCGGCCTCTTCGTCACGGGTCAGGTTGCGCCCGGTGTAGACGATCACCGGCGGGAAGGAGCAGATGTCCTCCTCGGCCATGCGCCGCAGCAGTTCGTTGCCCTGCATGTCGGGCAGCTTGAGGTCGATGATCATGCAGTCGAACACGGTGTCGCGCAGTTTCTCCAGTGCTTCGCCGGCCAGCGCAACAGCGGTGATCTCGATGTCTTCGTCGCCGATCAGGCGGGCAACGCTGTCACGCTGCAGCGGATCGTCCTCGACCAGCAGCACGCGTTTGACCTGCTGGTTGAGCTTGGCCTCGAGCTTGCCGAAGACCTCCTTGAGCTGATCACGGCTGGTGGGCTTGAGCGCGTAACCGACCGCCCCCAGGTGCAACGCGGCCTCGCTCTGATCCTCGACCGAGACCACGTGAACCGGGATGTGGCGAGTCTGCGCGTCGTCTTTCAGACGTTGCAGCACACCGAGGCCGGAGCCATCGGGCAGGCGCATGTCGAGCAGGATGGCGTCCGGGCGGTACTGCCGCGCCAGCTCCAGGCCTTCGTCGGCGCACGTGCCGACCAGGCAGGCGTAACCCAGTTCGTGCGCCAGGTCGAAGAGAATGCGGGCGAAGCGCACTTCGTCCTCCACCACCAGCACGCGGCGCCCACCGCGCTCACTCAGGTGCTCGCGATCATCGGCGAATGACGCCCGCTGCCTCGGCATCGGCGGCGGCACAACGGCGGCTGCAGGCGCAGCAGGTAGCGTCGCCTGCATGGCCGCGACAGGGGCGGCCGCCGGCCTGCTCGCGCCGATCTCAGGCATGCGTTCCGGCAGCAGCAAGGTGAAGGTACTGCCCTCGCCCGGCACACTGCTGACCGTGATCGAGCCGCCGAGCAATCCGGCCAGGTCTCGCGAGATGGACAGACCAAGGCCCGTGCCGCCATAGCGGCGATTGGTGGTGCCATCGGCCTGGCGGAAGGCATCGAAGATCGCCTGCTGCTGATCTGCAGCGATACCGATACCGGTGTCACGCACGGCGAATGCCAGATAATGATCGTCATGGCGCGACACGCTGAGGGTCACGCCGCCGCGATCGGTGAACTTGAAGGCGTTGGACAGCAGGTTGCGCAGAACCTGCTCGGCGCGCTGACGGTCGGTGAACAACACCTGCGGCAGCTGGTCTTGCTGCTCGATCACGAAACTCAGGCTGCGCTCGCCAGCCAGCGGCATGAACACGTCGCGCAGGCCTTCGAGCATGTTGCCCAGCGGCGTGCGCTCGGGCCGCACTTCGAGCTTGCCGGCCTCGACCTTGGCGATGTCGAGAATGTCGTTGATCAGGTTGAGCAGGTCGTTGCCGGCCGAGTAGATCGACTCGGCGAACTTCACCTGTTCGTCGTTGAGGTTGCCATTGGCGTTTTCCGCCAGCAGCTTGGCCAGGATCAGCGAACTGTTGAGCGGCGTGCGCAGCTCGTGACTCATGTTGGCGAGGAACTCGGACTTGTAGCGACTGGCGCGCTGCAACTCCTCGGCACGCTCCTCCAACTGCGCCTGGATGCGACCGAGGGTGGTATTGCGCTGATCCAGCTCGTCGCGCTGGTCCGCGAGGACCTGGGCCTGCTCGGAGAGCTTCTCGTTGGTCTGCTCCAGCTCGGCCTGCTGGGTCTCCAGGTGGGCCTGGGACTCCTTGAGCACGCGGGCCTGCTGCTCCAGTTCCTCGTTGGCGGCGCGCAGCTCCTCCTGCTGGGTCTGCAATTCCTCGTTGAGCTGCTGGGTTTCATCCAGCACCTCCTGCAGGCGCTGGCGATAACGCGCAGCCTCCAGGGCCGTGCCGACGCTGCTGGTGATGGCTTCGAGAAACTCGCGCTCGCGCGGCTCCAGTGCACGCATGAACGCCAGCTCGACCACGCCGTTGACGCTATTTTCGAACTGCAGCGGCGCCAGCGCGACGCTGACGGGCTGGCCTTCACCCAGGCTCGAGGCGACCTTGATGTAATCCGCAGGCAAGTTGTCCAGACAGACCAGACGACGACTGCGGGCGGCTTGTCCGATCAGGCCCTCACCGCGATAGAAGTGCTCCTTGAGGCTGGCGTCCTCGCTGAAGCCGTAGCCGGCAACGCGCTTCAAGTCGCCGGTGCTGGCATCGCGCAGATACAGGGCCGCGACCATGCAATCGAGGTACTCGGCAAAGAACTCCAGCGTGCGGTCGGCCAGCTCCTGTACCTGCGGCTGGCCCAGCAGGCGCTCCGCCAACAACGTCTGGCCACCACCGAGCCAGGCGCGGCGCTGCTGCTCATCGGCATACTCGGTCTGCCTGGCCATTGCCCGCGAATAGGTCTGCGAAAGGTTCAGCAGCTCACGGCGTCCGAACAGCGCCAGCAACGCACTGAACAGGATGCTGACCACCAGATAGATGCCAGCCCCCCAGAGCGTGGTGCTGCTTACTTCAGCATTACGCTGCTGGCGCAATTCACGCTCGCTGTTGATGAAGGTATCGAGTTCCCGGCGCATGCCATCGGTGAGATTCTTGCCACGGCCACGCCCTACATCCGCCATGAAGTTGCCGCCCTCGCGGCGGCTGCCAATGACTTCCTGAGCGTACAGATCCCACTGTTCCTGCATGGCCAGCAAGCGCTCGAGACGCTGCACCTGCGGAGGGTTGTCAGACACCAAGTCGACGAGTTGCTCGGTCTGCGGTCGGAACTTCCCCCGCGCCTGCTCATAGGGTGCGAGGTACGCCTCTTCACCGCTGAGCAGGAAACCACGCATGCCGGTCTCCATATCCAGCGTCAGCTTGTAAATCTCGCTGGCCCGATTGAGCACCTGGTCGGAGTGTTCGACCCAGCGGATCGCCGTGAGCAGGTAGCCTATCAGCACCGCGAAGAACAACGCGCCAACCAGGCCAAGGCCAAGCGGCAGGCCTACGTTGCGATTGAGAATTCGGCGAAAACCCATCTCGTCCATTGCGGACTCATTCGACATTGGGACGTCCATTCGATGATTGTCTCGCTTCTTCTTGTCTATCCGGGGAAGGCGTATGGCACACTGACCGCGCGCATTCAGCGAAGTTTGCCAAACATTTGCGCATTCTGCGCGCGAAAACAGAGACGCCGATGACCGAAACCACTTGTGCTGCCACCAAGACCATTCTGCTGGTCGAGGACGACGATGTCGTGCGCCAACTCACCGCTGAAGTGCTCGGGGAGTTCGGCTATCACGTCCACGCCCTGCGTGACGGCCCTAGTGCATTGGAACTGCTGCGCAGCGAGCAGCGCTTCGATCTCCTGATGAGCGATATCGGCCTGCCCGGAATGGACGGACGCGAGTTGGTAGCCGCCGCGCGCCTTCTACGACCGACACTGCCAGTATTGTTCGCCAGCGGTTACAACGAGCGGGAGCTGCTCGAAGAAGTGCGTGCCCGCGACAGCGCGGCGGCCACCAACAGCATCGTAAAACCCTACGACTTCAAGCTACTGGGGCAACGCCTGCGCGAGCTGGCGGGCTAGCGCAACAGCGGTCCGCAAGGGCCGCACTCCAGGGCTGGAGACCAGCAGCAGGCAACCGATCCACATTCGAGCCAGCGCATGACTCCATGCCTGGCGGCATCGCGCGGCCAAGTCGCGGCGCATTGGGCTGAACCGATGATCGGCTATCAGGCAAATCGATAGCACTTGCCGTGCCCCAGCGCAGGCGAGAGGCTCAGCAAAAAGCCAGCCGAGGACAGTCCATGCCCAGCATCAACCCTGACCCAGCGGACCTGCTGGCGTTCGCCGAGCGCATGCCCAGCAATACGCCGATCCTGATGCTCAATCTACTTCGCTTCAACAGCCAGGCTGCGTACCACGCGGACAGCCAGCATGCGCCGTGCAGCGGGCGCGAAGCCTATGCGCGTTACAGCCGCACTGCGCTGAGCAAGGTCCGAGGGGTGGGCGGTGAGGTGCAGGTGATGGCTGACGTTCACCTGGCGCTGATCGCGCCGAAGGACGAGCACTGGGATCTGCTTCTGCTGGTGCGCTACCCCTCGTCAGCGGCCTTTCTCAGCATGCTCGCAGACCCCGAATACCAGGCCGCCACCCTTCATCGCAGTGCGGCGCTGGCCGACTCTCGGCTGATCGGTACGACACCCAGCTGATGGCTATCGCGCGGCCTGCAGATTGAGCACCAGCAGGCGCGCGGCGGTTTCGGCGTCCGGCTGGCCATCATAGTTGGCCGGGCGATATTTCATCTGAAAGGCGGCGATGACGTTACGCGTCTGCTCATCCAGCTCGCCGTTCTGCGGCACCGTGTAACCGTTCTGCGCCAACTGCTCCTGGAACCACTGCACGCTGGGCAGGCTACTGTTGAACAGCGCCTGCTGGCGCGCCACGGCGTCTTCGTCCGGCCAGGGCACCAGCCCTTCGTCCGCCAGACGTTTCCAGGGGAACAGCGGCCCCGGATCGACCTTGCGCTGCGGCGCCACGTCGCTGTGCGCGATGATCGACCCCAATGGCAGCTGGTGACGCTTGACGATGTCCTTGAGCAACACGATCAGGGTATCGATCTGCTGTGGCGCGAAGGGCTGCCAGTAGCGGCCCGTCGGCGTCTGGTAGTAACCCTGGTTGACCAGCTCGATACCGATGGTGGTGCTGTTGAGCCAGGTGCGTCCCTTCCATTCGCTGACGCCGACATGCCAGGCACGCCGATTTTCGTCCACCAGGCGATAGACCGTCGGCGGCGCGTCGCCAATCAGGTAATGACTGCTCACCTCGGTCTGCGTCAGCAGTTCGAGCGAGCGCTGCAGGTCAGCGGAGGTGTAGTGCAACACGATGTACTGCACGCGGCTGTTCTGGCCAGTCGCGGTGTGGCTGTCGTCGATACGCAGCCCACCGGTGCAACCGGCCAGCAGAACGAGAACGAGGGTGAGGCAGAGAGACTTCATGCGTGACCGAATACGCTCTGCAGGTTATCCAGCAGCATGTCGACGCTGAGCATGATCAACAGCATGCCCATCAGACGTTCCACCGCCATCAACCCGCGATTACCAAGAAACCGTTGCAGAAACGATGCCTGCAACAGGATGAATGCCGTCGCCGCCCAGGCCAGGATCAACGCGAGATAGAGCTCCCAGAGGGGCCCGGTGTGGGTATTGCGCAGCGTCATCAGCACCGCGAGAGCCGAAGGCCCGGCCACCGCCGGCGTGGCCAGCGGCACCAGCATCGGCTCGCCGTCCGGCACGTCACCGAGCAGGCCTTGCGGGCTGGGGAAGATCAGGCGCATGGCGATGACGAACAGGATGATACCGCCGGCAATCGCCGTTGCCTCCCGCGACAGCCCTAGGCTGCTGAGGAATTTGTCACCAAAGGTGAGGAACAACAGCAGCAGACCGAGGGCGAACAGCAGCTCGCGCGCGGCAATCCACAGCCGCCTGCGTGGCTCGACGTTCTTCAATGCAGCGATGTAGATGGCGATATTGCCGAAAGGATCGGTGACCAAAAAGATCAGCACGGCGATGCTGAAGATGTCCATGGGTATCTCCGCTGACGAGTCTGCATAGTCTAGGGCCTGGCGGGGTCGCCTCGCGAGTCGGCAAGACGGTCAGATTCGAGCGACCTTGTCGAAACAGACAACTTTATGACTCGTAGGCCTGCATCGGCTCTGAAAACTACCGCCAGCAAAAATGTATACAAAGCAGTAGCCATAATGACAACAAAATGTCTAAATTAACCGCACAAGAACAACAGCGAGTAGTTTTCCCATGACTTCCAGCCCCAACAGCACGCCCGCCACCCAGCGTCCTGAGGATGAGAATCTCGGTATCAGCGCAAACGTTGCTTATGGTTTGCAGCATGTCCTGACCATGTACGGCGGAATCGTCGCGGTGCCCCTGATCATCGGCCAGGCTGCCGGCTTGCTGCCCGCCGACATCGGCTTGTTGATCGCCGCATCGCTGTTCGCCGGAGGCTTGGCCACCCTCCTGCAAACCCTCGGCCTGCCCTTCTTCGGCTGTCAGTTGCCGCTGGTACAGGGGGTTTCCTTCGCCGGGGTGGCGACCATGATCGCGATCATCGGCGGCGATGGTGCCGGAGGCATACCGGTGGTGCTCGGCTCGGTGATCGCCGCGGCCTTGATCGGGCTGCTGATCACGCCCGTGTTCTCCCGCATCATCCAGTTCTTCCCACCGCTGGTGACCGGTATCGTCATCACCACCATCGGCCTGACGCTGATGCCAGTGGCGGCGCGCTGGGCCATGGGCGGCAACAGCAGTGCCGCGGATTTCGGCAGCATGGCCAACATCGGCCTGGCCGCCTTCACCCTGGCCACCGTGTTGTTGCTGAGCAAGGTCGGCAGCGCCAGCATCTCGCGCCTGTCGATCCTGCTGGCGATGATCATCGGCACCCTGGTTGCCGTGGCCTTGGGCATGGCGGACTTCTCCCAGGTGCTCAACGGGCCGTTGCTGGCCATGCCCGAACCTCTGCACTTTGGAATGCCCGTGTTCAAGGTCGCGGCGATCCTGTCGATGGTTATCGTGGTGATCGTGACCCTGGTGGAAACCTCGGCAGATATCCTCGCGGTCGGCGAGATCATCGGCACCAAGGTGGACGCCAAGCGCCTGGGCAACGGCTTGCGCGCCGACATGATCTCCAGCATGTTCGCCCCGCTGTTCGGCTCCTTCACCCAGAGTGCCTTCGCCCAGAACGTTGGCCTGGTGGCGGTGACCGGTGTGAAGAGTCGTTACGTGGTCGCTACCGCCGGCCTGATTCTGGTCACTCTCGGGCTGCTGCCGGTGATGGGGCGCCTGATCGCCGCCGTGCCGACCGCCGTGCTTGGCGGTGCCGGGGTCGTGCTGTTCGGCACCGTGGCCGCCAGTGGTATCCGCACCCTGGCCAAGGTCGATTATCGCAACAACATGAACCTGATCATCGTCGCCACCTCCATCGGTTTCGGCATGATCCCTATCGCCATGCCGGGCTTCTACCACCACTTCCCGGCCTGGTTCGAAACCATCTTCCACTCGGGTATCAGCTCGGCGGCGATCATGGCGATCCTGCTCAACCTGCTGTTCAACCACTTCACCACCGGCAACTCGGATCAGCAGTCGGTGTTCGTCGCCGGCACCGATCGCAGCCTGCGCTATCACGACATTGCCGCCCTGCACGACGGCGACCATTTCATCGACGGCAAGCTGTATGACGCGCGGGGCAATGAGGTTCCATTGCAAGATGAGGACGACCATGCCCCACGGGCACGGCCTGCCTCAACGGCGAGCCAGCGCTCGGCAAAAGCGACGTCCTAGGGATGATGGCGAGCCGCAGCATAAGCTGCGGGCTCAGACGGCCTGCTCGACTCGATTACGCCCAGCACCCTTGGCGCGGTACAGCGCCTGATCGGCGCGCTCGAACGTGACCTCGGCAGCCTCGTCATTGCGAAACTCGGCGATACCGGCTGACAAGGTGATGGTGACCGGCTCGCCCTTGAAGTGAAACGGGCACGCCTCGATCGCGGCCCGCAGCGTCTCCAGGAGCTGAAGACCGCCTTCCATCGGCGTGGCGGGAATCAGCAGAACGAACTCCTCACCACCAAAACGGGCGATGAAGTCGGTCTTGCGCAGGCGCCTGTTGAGCTCGCCGGCGATGATCTTCAGCACCCGATCACCCGCCAGGTGACCGTAGCCATCGTTGATCCGCTTGAAGTGGTCGATATCCAGCACGGCCAACAACAGCTGACCACCGTAGCGCTGGCGACGGGCCACTTCCAGGTCGAGGCGCTCGCTCCAGGCGGCACGATTGGGCAGGCCGGTGAGCGGGTCCAGCAAGGACTTCTGACGCTGCTCCTCGATATGCTGACGAAACTGCTGCGCCTCCGTCTCCATCTCGGCGACACGCTTGACCAAGCCCTGCAGCCGTTCGGCCACATCTTCCTCGCTGGTGTCGCGCTGGCGCTGATGCTTGCTGACACTCTGTAGCAAACCTTCCAGACGCTGTTCCAACGCCTGCTTGAGCGATTCCAGGTCGGCCGCTTCCTGCACGCTGTTCTGCAGATCGCTGACCTGATCCCGCAATTGCTGGTTGAAGCTGCGCGCACTCTCGGCCGAGGCGCTGTAACCCTCATGCGCCTGGCTGAGGGTTTCGATGAAGGCGGCCAGGCGCTCGTTGAGTTGCTTGAGGTAACCGGCGAACTCGCGCTGACCGCTGTCGGTGACGGCCAGCACCAACACCGCCAGATCGTCCAGCACCGGCACCAGTTCGTACCAGTTGAGGTTGCCCTGCAGACGCAGGCGCAGCGCTTCACCCTGCGGCTGATGACGCGCCGGGAGCTCCAGCTCATCGAGCAGATTGCGCAAGCTGCTGGCGATATGCGGCGCCACGGCGCTGTAACCGGGTTCACTGCTGGGCAGGGAGAAAGGACCGTCGCCAACCTCCTCCTGCGGCACCAGACCCGGCGGCAACGGCAGGCTGTCGAGCACAGGCGAGGCATCGTGGACCTGGTGCTGGCCAACTGCGGCGGCAACCCCAGGTGCACTGGGAGGCAGTTCACTCGCTGAAAGCAAAGGCGCAGCCGCAGTCACAGGCGTTGGCGTTGGCGTTGGCGTTGGCGTTGGCGTTGGCGTTGGCGCAGATGCTGGCGGGGGCGTCTCGTCGATGGTAGCGGTTTCGGCGACACGACCCGACGAATCGTCGCTGGCGTCGCTGTTATCTGCGCGCGAACCGAACAAGCGCTGCAACAGGCCCGGCTGCTCCTGCATGGGCACCTGCAGCACCTGCAGCGCCTGGCCCTGCAGGTTACTCAGCTGGCTGAGCACTGCCGGCAACAGATACTGATGGCTGGTGGCGTCCTGTAGCTGCTTGCCCAGTGATTTGAGGGCCTTGCGCACCTCGCGCGGCGGCTGCAGGCGCTGCAGTTGTTCGATCAAGGCCGCCAGCGCGGCGGCCGCTTCATCGGCACGCTGCTGGCGGCGCTGCTCGGAATCCAGCACGGCCCTTTCCAAACGCGGAATCAGGCCGTCTAGAGCGACGTCCATGTCGTCACGCCGAAGGATCTCGCGCATCTCCTGCATGCACTGATCGACTGCCTTGTCGGCACCTTCGGCCGCCAGACTGCTGCGAACCAGGCCACGACGCAGCAGATCCAGGCGCGACTCCCAACGGCGGTCGAGCTTTTCCTGCTGCTCCAGGCGGCTCAGATACTTGTCTTTCCAGCGTTGCGCGTCATCACTCATACGGCTTACTCGGGAAATGGCGTCTTCAGCATAGGCATTCGCGCGCCATTCTGTGCTTCCGGCAAGCGGATTTCCACGGCCACGGGAAGGTGGTCGGAAATCGGCTGACTGAGGACGTGGACGCGCCCCAGCTCAAGCTCGGAGCTGAGCAGAATATGATCGAGACAGCGTTGCGGGCGCCAGCTGGGAAAGGTCGCCTCGACCTGTGGAGCGAGCAGACCCAGATCGCGTAGCGGGGAATTCTCCAGCAGGTCGACTGCATGGGTGTTCATGTCACCCATCAGCACCAGATGGCGAAACTCGCTGACGCGCTCGCGGATATATGCCAGTTGCCGAGTGCGGGTGCGGGCGCCCAGCGCCAGATGCATCATCACCACCCCCAGGGCATTTTCTCCCTCGCCCAGGCGCAGGATAATCGCACCCCGCCCAGGCGGCCCTGGCAGTGGATGATCTTCCAGCAAACTGGGACGCAAACGACTGAGGACGCCGTTGCTGTGCTGGGCCAAGCGCCCGAGGTTGCGGTTGAGCTGTTGATACCAGAAGGGAAAGGCGCCCTGCTGGGCCAGGTATTCGACCTGATTGACGTAGCCCGAACGCAGGCTGCCGCCATCGACCTCCTGCAAGGCCACCAGATCGAAATCGGCGAGCAGATCACCGATGCGCTGCAGATTGCCGGCGCGGCCGGCGTGGGGCAACAGGTGCTGCCAACTGCGAGTCAGGTAGTGGTGATAGCGCTGGGTATTGATGCCGACCTGGACGTTGAAACTGAGCAGACGCAGCAAGCCGTCGGCTGGCCAGTCGGTATGGGGCGAACAGTGCGGGTTGATCTGTGGATCGCACAGACCAACCGCACGTGTCTTTCGCCAGCGGCGCAGCATGCTTGGCGCCTACTGCCGCCTAGAGCGCCTCGCGTTCCTTGCCGATCAGGTAGTCAGCAACCTGAAGGGCCTGCTGCGGGCCACCAGCCGAACCCAGGTCGAAGCGATACTTGCCACCGACGATCATGACCGGTACGCCAGTGACCTGGTAGGCCATGGCCAGCTTCTTGGCCTTTTCCATCTGGCCTTTGACGGCGAAGGAATTGAAGGTCTTGAGGAAGGCATCACGGTCGACACCCTGAGTGGCGACGAAGTCGGCGAACTCTTCAGCCGAGGCTAGCTTCTTCCTCTCCTGGTGGATGGCGTTGAACACGGCGTCATGCACCTTGTCTTCGACCTTCATCATTTCCAGGGTAATGAACGCCTGGCCATGTACGTTCCAGATACCCCCGAACAGCGCCGGTACGCGAACGAAATTGACGTCTTCCGGCAGCTTCTCGACCCAGGGATTGAGGGTCGCCTCGAACTGATAGCAGTGCGGGCAGCCATACCAGAACAGCTCGACCACTTCGACCTTGCCAGGCTTGGACACCGGTACCGGGCTCTTCAGCTCGACGTACTGCTGGCCGGCCACCGGTTCGGCATGGGCAGTTAGGCCGAACAGGCTGCTGATCGCCAGAGCGGCGCCGAAAATCAGGTTACGCATGGGGGTACTCCTTGACTGGATAAGCGTCGCCCTAGTGGCGATTCGAAACTATGACCTGCTAGCGCTGGGCCGGTTCCGCCCATTGTAGCCATGACGCATATGAAAAAGGGCGGCCGAAGCCACCCTTTGTCTTGCCAAAAGCAACGGCGGTCTATCAGTGCAGACCCTGGATGAAGCTGGACACAGCTTCGATATCCTTGTTGCTCAGCTTGGCAGCGATGGAGCGCATGATCATTGCGTCACCGTCGTTGGTGCGGTTGCCTTCGCGGAAGTCGGTCAACTGCTTGGCCACGTACTGGGCATGCTGACCACCCAGGTGCGGGAAGCCTGCGGCAGCCAGGCCAGCGCCGTTGGGCGAGTGGCAACCGATGCAGGACGGCATGCCTTCTTCCAGCTTGCCACCGCGGAACAGCTCTTCACCGCGCTTGACCAGCTTGGGATCGGCAGCGCCGACGCTCATCTTCTGGCTAGCGAAATAGGCGGCGATATCGGCCATATCCTGATCACTGAGGTTGTCCAGAAGGCCGGTCATCTCGACGACCTGGCGATTGCCGGACTTGATGTCGTGCAGCTGCTTGAGCAAGTAACGCTCGCCCTGACCGGCCAGCTTGGGGAAGTTTGGCGCAGGGCTGTTGCCATCGGCACCATGGCAGGCACCACAGACAGCGACTTTGCCCTGACCGGCTTCGGCATCGCCGGCGGCCTGAGCCACGCCGGTGAGGCCCAGGGTCAACAGCAGACTCACGAGTACTTTGTTCATCAGCTAATCCAACTACGGCTAAGAGAGAAAGGGTTATCGGCCGGGCTTACTCATTCGGACATCAGTTTGATGACCGCCTGGTAATCCTCTGGCGTGCAGTCCATGCACATACCGCGCGGCGGCATGGCATTCAAACCATTGGTGACGCTCTGCACCAGTGTATCCATGCCCTTGGCCAGGCGCGGCTCCCATGCGGCTTTGTCGCCTTTCTTGGGTGCCATGGGAAGCTGGCCATTGTGGCAAACACCACAGGTGCGGTCGAATACAGCTTGCGCATCCTGAGCAGCATAGCCGTTGAAAGACAGGGCCATAACGGCAGCAGCGAGCAGCATTTTCTTCATCAGATCAACCTCATCAGGGGAGGAACGTCCTGCTTTCTATCGAGCAGAGAGGTAATCGCTCCTGGCAATCGGGTCCTGCGGGTGGGACAAAGCGCACACAAAATCTGCGGCATTATATACTGGCAATGCTGAAACGGAAACGACGCCGCTTGCCGCGCCACCTGGCGTGCAGCAGGTGCGCGGAAATGTCGCAAGT
>Ga0070754_10001241_pt1 | contig 20869 bp, 17 predicted proteins | sample VirMetDEL_Sep_01_FD_75181 | JGI IMG/M metagenome (GOLD analysis project Ga0070754, IMG submission 75181) | Aqueous microbial communities from the Delaware River and Bay under freshwater to marine salinity gradient to study organic matter... | ecosystem: Environmental > Aquatic > Marine >... | reverse complement strand
TCGATCATCAAAAGCATGGTACGGCTCCTCTTATTCCTGGGCCTGGACGGCAGTCTGTTCGGCGAGCGCAACGGCGCGGAACATGGCGCGGCGCTTGTTCAGGGTTTCTTCCCACTCCAGCGCAGGCACCGAGTCGGCGACGATGCCGGCACCGGCCTGCACATGCAGCTCGCCGTCCTTGATCACCGCAGTACGGATGGCGATGGCGGTGTCCATGTTGCCGTTCCAGGCGTAGTAGCCGACCGCGCCGCCATAGACGCCGCGTTTGACCGGTTCCAGTTCGTCGATGATTTCCATGGCGCGGATCTTTGGCGCACCGGACAGGGTGCCGGCCGGCAGGATCGCGCGCAGCGCGTCCATCGCCGACAGTTCGGGTTTGAGCTGGCCAGTGACGTTGGAGACGATGTGCATGACGTTGGAATAGCGCTCGATGACCATTTTCTCGGTGAGTTTGACCGAACCGATCTGCGACACGCGGCCGGTGTCGTTGCGGCCCAGGTCGATGAGCATCAGGTGTTCAGCGACTTCCTTGGCGTCTGACAGCAGATCCTCTTCCAGTGCCTTGTCCGCTTCTTCGCTGGCGCCACGCGGGCGCGTACCGGCGATGGGGCGCACGGTGACCAGGCCATCCTCGACGCGCACCAGCACCTCCGGCGAGCTGCCGACCACATGGAAGTCGCCGAAGTTGAAGAAGTACATGTAAGGCGTCGGATTGATGCAGCGCAGTGCGCGGTACAGATCGATCGGCGCAGCCTGGAAGGGAATCGACATGCGCTGGGAGATCACCACCTGCATGCAGTCACCGGCCAGGATGTAATCCTTGATCGAGCTGACCGCGGCCTCGTAGTCGCCCTGGCTGTAGCTGGAGCGGAACGCCGGCTCCTCGCCTTGCGGCGCGGACAGATCCACACCCAGGCGCGGAGTGATCGGCTGACGCAGCTTGTGCTGGATTTCACGCAGGCGCGCTTGGCCTTGCTCGAAGGCGTCCGCCTGGGCCGGATCGACGAGAACGATGCCGTGCATCTTGCCGGCCAGGTTGTCGAATACCACCACGGCGTCGGAGACCATCAGCAGGATGTCCGGGGTGCCCAGCGCATCGGGATTGACGCCGGCGGCCAGCTTGGGCTCGACATAACGCACGCTGTCGTAACCGAAGTAACCCACCAGGCCGCCGTTGAAGCGCGGCAGACCGGGGATGGTCGGCACCTTGTAGCGCGCCTTGAACTGCTCGACGAACTCCAGCGGGTCGGCACATTGGTGGCGCTCGACCTCGACGCCGTCTGTGCTGACCACGACGTCATGGCCATGCACGCGCAGCACGGTGCGCGCCGGCAGGCCGATGATCGAATAGCGGCCCCATTTCTCGCCACCCTGCACGGATTCGAGCAGGTAGGAGTTGGGCGCGTCGGCCAGTTTCAGGTAGATGGACAGCGGCGTGTCGAAATCCACCAGGGTTTCGCAGGCCAGGGGAATGCGGTTATAGCCTTCAGCGGCTAAACGCAGGAATTCTTCATGGGTCATGATCAGCCTCATGGCTCGGGGAAAACGGTCGGGTGCAAACGGGCCGCGCGCAGCGGCAGGACGAGATCAGGCGCGCCAGCGCCAACGGGCCAGGGCCTTGATCACTTTCATCCAGAGTTTGCAGCTAACCACCACGGTGCGATCTCGACAGGCGGGGGAATAAAGAGAGCGGCCAAGGTAGCAGCTACAAGCCAAGCGCTGCAAGCGGGGCAAAGCGATAGCTTGGCAGGAGTGGATCTATCCGCGATTTTCATCGCTGATTTCGCGGATAAATCCGCTCCTGCAAACGCACAAAGAGCCCATCGACGGTTGAAGACTGGTCAGAGCAGCTCGGCGAGGCTATCGACCACCAGGTTCGGTTTTTCTTCGACAATCGGCCGGCCATGGTTGTAGCCATAGCTCACCGCAACACAGGGCACACCCGCCGCGTGAGCGGCCAGCACGTCATTGCGCGAGTCGCCGACGAACAGCGACTGACCAGCCTCGACACCTGCCAGGTGCATCACTTGCAGCAACGCCGCCGGGTCAGGTTTCTGCTGCGGCAGGGTGTCGCCACCGATGATCCAGCGGAAATACCCCCCCAGACCGACCTGTTCCAGCAGCGGCGCGACGAAGCGCTCCGGCTTGTTGGTCACCACGGCGAGTTCGACAGCCGCAGTGCTGAGAGCCTCAAGCAGTTCGTGCACGCCAGGGTAGAGCGCGGTCAGGCTGTGGCAATCGGCGTAGATATCGAGAAAACGCGCCAGCGCCTGCTCCGTCTCGGCCTCACCCACCGCCGCGTGATCCAGGCCGCCAGCCAGAGCACGGCGCACCAACACCCGCGCGCCATTACCGACCCAGTCGCGAACCTTCTCGACACCGGCCGGCGTACGACCCAGCTCGACCAGCATGCGGTCGACGGCTTCGGCCAGATCCGGCACCGAGTCGATCAGCGTGCCGTCGAGATCGAACATCACCAGGCGCGGCAACTCGTCGCCGCACAGCTCGCGCAGCGGTTTCATCCACGCACCTGGGCCAGTTCGGCGCGCATGGCGTCGATCACGGCCTTGTAGTCCGGCTGATTGAAGATCGCCGAGCCGGCGACGAAGGTGTCGGCGCCCGCTGCGGCGATCTCGCGAATGTTCTGCACGTTGACGCCACCGTCGATCTCCAGACGGATTTCGCGACCGCTGGCGTCGATCAGCGCGCGGGCCTCGCGCAGCTTGTCGAGGGTGCCGGGGATGAACTTCTGCCCACCAAAACCGGGGTTGACGCTCATCAGGAGGATCATGTCGACCTTATCCATCACGTACTTGAGCACGTCCAGCGGGGTGGCCGGGTTGAACACCAGGCCAGCCTTGGCGCCGCCGGCCTTGATCAGTTGCAGCGAACGGTCGATGTGCTCGGACGCTTCCGGGTGGAAGGTGATGTAGGAGGCGCCCGCCTCGATGAAGTCGCCGATGATGCGGTCCACCGGCTTGACCATCAGGTGCGCGTCGATGGGTGCGGTGATGCCGTACTTGCGCAGCGCCGAGCAGACCATCGGACCGATGGTCAGGTTGGGCACGTAGTGGTTGTCCATGACATCGAAGTGGACGATGTCCGCCCCGGCGGCGAGTACGTTATCCACTTCCTCACCCAGGCGGGCGAAGTCGGCGGACAGGATCGACGGGGCGATGGCGAAGGGTTGCATGGCGCACCTCTGAGTGCTTGATCACGGTGGCAGGCATTGTAACGGCTCAGAGGCTATCTGGCAGCGCCGCCTGACGACGGCGCACCAGGACAGGCAAGCGCTGCAGAGTGGGAGGCGCTTCAGCGACGAACGTTGGGGGCTAGTGCCGATAGCAGTCGCGGCCAAAGCCCCGCCCACCGTGAGCCTGCGGCCTCAGATACCGCCTAGACAGAGGTATTTGATCTCCAGGTACTCATCCAGCCCGTACTTGGAGCCCTCGCGACCCAGCCCCGAGGCCTTCATGCCGCCAAACGGCGCCACTTCGTTGGAGATCAACCCGGTGTTGATGCCGACCATGCCGTATTCCAGCGCCTCGCCGACGCGGAAGGCGCGGCCCAGATCGCGGGTATAGAAGTAGCCAGCCAGGCCGAACTCGGTGTCGTTGGCCTGGCGCACCACCTCGGCTTCGTCGCTGAAGCGGAACAGCGGCGCCAGCGGGCCGAAGGTTTCCTCACGCGCCACACGCATATCCGGCGTCACGTCGATCAGTACGGTGGGCTCGAAGAAGTTGCCGCCCAGCGCCTGGCCGCCCTGCAGCACCTTGGCGCCTTTATCCAGCGCATCGGCCAGATGCGCCTGCACCTTGGCCACGGCATTGGCGTCGATCAGCGGGCCGGTGGTCACGCCCGCTTCGCTGCCCTGCCCGACCTTCAACCTGGCCACCGCCGCCGCCAGCTTCTCGGCGAAGGCATCGTACACGCCATCCTGCACGTAGATGCGGTTGGCGCAGACGCAGGTCTGCCCGGCATTGCGGTACTTGGCGACCATGGCGCCCTCGACCGCCGCGTCCAGGTCAGCGTCGTCGAAGACGATGAACGGCGCATTGCCACCCAGCTCCAGGGACAGCTTCTTCAGCGTCGGCGCACACTGCTCCATCAGCTTGATGCCGACGCCAGTGGAGCCGGTGAAGGACAGCTTGCGCACGATGGGGTTGGCGCACAGCTCGGAGCCGACCTCACGAGAACGCTCGACATCGGCCGGCAGTACGCTGAACAGCCCGGCGGGAATGCCGGCGCGCTCGGCCAGCACGGCCAGCGCCAGCGCGCTGAACGGCGTCTGCGGCGCCGGTTTGAGCACCATGGCGCAGCCGGCGGCCAATGCCGGGCCGGCCTTGCGGGTGATCATCGCCGCCGGGAAATTCCAGGGGGTGATCGCTGCTGTCACACCCACCGGCTCCTTGGTCACGATCAGGCGCTTGTCCGGCTGATGACCGGGAATGGTGTCGCCATAGACCCGCTTGCCCTCCTCGGCGAACCACTCGATGAAGGACGCGGCATACAGCACCTCGCCCCGCGCCTCGGTCAGCGGCTTGCCCTGCTCGGCGGTCATGATCTGCGCCAGGTCTTCCTGATGGGCGAGCATCAGCTCGTACCAGGTGCGCAAACGCGTGGCGCGCTCCTTGGCGGTCAGCGCGCGCCAGGCCGGCTGCGCGGCCTGGGCTGCGTCGATGGCGCGGCGGGTTTCGGCCGCGCCCATGTTCGGTACACAGCCCAGGGATTGACCATTGGCCGGGTTGAAGATTTCCGTGACGCTGCCGTCAGGCGCGTCGCACCACTGGCCGTCGACATAGGCCTGATGGCGCAACAAATCGGGGTCGATCAGTTTCATGTACAACTCCTACAGCCGAAGGAGCGCCTCCGGCTGCTCAACTCGAAAGAATCACTCAGCCGGCGGCAGATCCTTGGTGAAGGTCTGGTCGTTCTCGCCACGGAACATCCGCGCGCCGTAGATCAGCGCACACAGGCCGACGCCAATGGCGAAGGCCCAGCCGGCGCCCTTGATCGCCAACACCGCACCAATCACCCCGGCGATGCCCAGGTCGCGCTGGCTGCGCGCCTCCATGATGCCCAGGCGTACGCTGACATAGCCCTGGATCAGCAGGGTCAGCGCCAGCGCCACACCGAGAATCGGCTGCAACAGGGTTACCACCGGCAACAGCAGCAAGCCGGTGTTGGTGCCCCAGCGGAACCAGCCGACACCACCGTAGATGGACTTCATCGCCTTGGCGCCGCCCTTGAAGCGCTCGGTGATCACCACTTGCATGGCCGACCACTGCGGGCCGCACATGGCCACGTCCGGGCCGAAGATGCTCATGAAAGCGTTACGCCCACCGAAGATCATGTGCGAGCGGTTGGGGTTGAAGTCGACCTTCTCGTCACTGCGCACATGATCGGCCTCGGACAGAATCGCCCTGGCGCCCAGCACATCGCCGAACACCACCAGATAGGCGGCCAGCACGGTGGGAATGGCGGTGACGAACATCATCAGCGGCGGCATGCCGAGGCCGAACACGGTGTACTCACGCCACAGGGTGGCGAAGTCCGGCTTGCTGATGCCCCACTCGATGCTCGGCCACGGCGCCTCACCGAAGATCGGTGCAACCACCACGGCCAGCAGGATGATCGGGAAGATGCCCAGCTTGGCGAAGTTCCACCAGAAGCGGCTGCGCTTCTTCAGCTCCTGGAAGTGCATGGAGAACACCAGGTAGAAGGCGATACCGACGGCGATGGAGATGGTCCAGGGGAAGATGTCGAAGCGACCGCCCTCCTTGAACACCGTCACCACCGCACTGAGGCCGGCACCCATGATGATGCCGGCCTTGAGCGCCGAGGGCACCAGCGACACCACCTTGCGCGCCATGCCCGTCACCCCCAGTCCGATGGAGAACGCCCCCAGCATCAACTGGAAGGCAATCAATGCATGGATGCGCTCCTGCCCCTCCGGGAACTGGCTGCAGTAGGCCATCAGCAGCGGAATCGCCGGGGTGATCCAGCCCGGCACCACCGGATCGCCGAGCAGGTGGTGGGTCAGATACAGCAGACCGTTGAGCATGACCACCGCCAGCGCTACCTCGAAGGGCATGCCGAGAAACTCGGTCATCAGCGGGATAGCCGCCAGGTCCACCGCACACATGAGCAGGCCCTGCATGTAGTCGGAGGCTTCGAAGCGGTAATGAATGAACGGCAGACGCACCTTGAATGGCCCCAACGGCCAGTAAGGGGCTTCCACACCCAGTTCTTGTTGATGCAGTTCGGACATTTGAGTCACCCAGCTTTATTAGAGTTGTAAGCAGCGAGCCCCGGCATGACCGGGGCTGTCCATCGGTTGTTGCAGAGAAATCAGTAGGCCGCGCGGTAGATCTGCTCGATGTCGCCGGCAGTCAGGCGACGCGGATTGTTGCGCATCAGGCGGTCGATCTTGCTGGCCTCTTCGGCCATCGCCGGGATGGCGTCCTCGGGCACGCCGAAGCTGCGCATGCCCTTGGGAATGTCGACGCTGGCGCACAGCTCGGCCATGGCCTCGACCGCCAGGTCGGCGGCCGCCTTGTCGCTCAGGCCGTGGGTTTGCACACCCAGGGCGGTGGCGATCTCGGCCATGCGTTCGACGCAGGCCAGTTTGTTCCAGGCCATCACGTAGGGCAGCAGCAAGGCATTGCTGACCCCATGGGCGATGTTGAAGCGCCCGCCCAGCGGATAGGCCAGGGCGTGCACGGCGCCAACGCCGGCATTACCGAAGGCCATGCCGCACATCAGACTGGCGGTGGCCATGTCCTCGCGCGCGGCCAGATCCGCCGGGTTGGCATAGGCCTTGGGCAGCGCCCTGGCGATCAGCTTGATGGCGCCAATGGCCAGCGCGTCGGTAATCGGCGAGGCATTGATCGACAGGTACGACTCCACCGCATGCACCAGGGCATCGACACCACTGGCGGCGGTGACGCCACGCGGGCAGGTCAGGGTCATCACCGGGCTGACCAGCGCCACGTCGGGCAGCAGGTAATCGCTGACGATGCCCTTTTTCAGTTGCGCCTGCTTATCCGACAGAATCGACACGTTGGTCACTTCCGAACCGGTGCCGGCGGTAGTCGGAATGGCAATCAGCGGTGGCCCCTTGCGCTTGACCTGATCGACGCCGAACAGCTCTTCCAGCGCACCATCGTGGCCTGCGTAACCGGCCACGGCCTTGGCGATGTCGATGGCGCTGCCACCGCCCACGCCGATCAGGCCGTCGTGGCCGCCGTCACGGTAGGCCTTGGCACAGGCTTCGACGATGGCGATTTCCGGCTCCGGCTCGACACCGTCGAAGATGCCATAAGCCCGCTCGCCCAGATGCTTGAGCACGTGATCGACCGTACCGGACTTGATCAGGATGGCGTCGGTGACTATCAGCGGGTTGGTGATATTCAGTCGAGGCAGTTCGACCGCCAGTTGCTCCACGGCGCCCTGGCCGGTCAGCAGCTTATTGGCGATCTTGAATGCGGCAATACTCATCAGCAGGCCCCTTATGCGTTGTTATGCTGAACGGGTTCGGGGCTTGCCATAGCCATTCCTGTGCCAGCTCGCTGAAAGCGGCGTGGCAGAAGGCTTGCGTCGATTTGTCACAGCGCGCTGCGGGCCGCACTTGATCAGAAAACCAATCAGAACACCCTGATCTGATCCATTTTTCAATCAATCCTGTTCCCAGCGTTTCATCTTCTGCACCAGTGTCGCCTGGCTCAGGCCGAGCACCTTGGCCGCTTCGCGGGTGGTCTTGTGCTGCATCAGCGCGCGGCGGATAAGACGCCGTTCGAGGTTCTCCACCTGCTTGCGCAGTGGCAGCAGGTCGTCGCCACCGGCATCACCGCGAGTGACGCGCATTTCCTCCGGCAGGTCGAACAGCTCTATGCGCTCGCCGCTGCTGGTGACCACCAGGCGCTCGACCAGATTGATCAACTCGCGGATGTTGCCGGGCCAGGCATAGTCGGTCAGGGCGTCGAGCGCCTCCAGCTCCCAGCTCAGCGCCCGGCCATAGCGCTGGTTGAACTCGGCCAGGTAGAAATCCAGCAGCGGCTGAATTTCCTCGGGACGCTCGCGCAAGGCCGGAATGTGGATCGGCACGACGTTGAGCCGGTAGTAGAGGTCGGCGCGGAAACGGCCCTCGGCGACCATCTTGCGCAGGTCGTGATGGGTGGCGGTAATGATGCGCACGTCCACCTCCTTCAACTCCAGCCCACCGACCGGAATGAAGCGGCTCTCCTCGATCACCTTGAGCAGCTTGACCTGCAACGCCAGCGGCAGATCGCCGATTTCATCGAGAAATACCGTGCCCTGGTGCGCCAGTTCGAGCAGACCGCGCTTGCCCTTGCTGCCGGCGCCGGTGAAAGCCCCCGGCACATAACCGAACAGCTCGGCCTCGATCAGGTTCTCCGGCAGCGCCCCGCAGTTCAGCGCCAGAAACGGCTGCGCCGCACGCGGGCTGCTCTTGTGGATGTAGTGGGCGATCAGGGTCTTGCCGACGCCGGTTTCCCCTTGCAGCAACACCTTCACATCACTGCCGGCGACCTGCCGGGCCTGCATGAACACACGCCCCGAAGCCGGCTTGTCGGCAACCGGCGAGGCATCGAGCAGGTCGTCACGCTGCCCGGCATGCAGCTTGGCCGTGCTGTTGCGCAGCTGTTTCAGCTGCTGCAGCTCGTCGCGTTCATGCTTCATGCGCAGCAGCTCGGTCATGTCGCGCACGGTGCTGACCACATAACGCACCCGGCCATCGGCAGCGAAGATCGGCGTACCGCTGACCAGCAGGCGTTTGCCCTGGCTGACGCTCTGCATCAACGACAGCGCCTTGCCTTCCTTGAGCACGCGCAAGGACACCGACTGCGAGATCACGCCCTGCTCCACCAGCGCCTGCATGTGCTGGCCGACCACGTCCTCGGCACGCAGCCCAGTCAGGCGCTCATAGGCGCTGTTGACCTTGAGGGTAATGCCGTCGGCATCGGTGATGTAGACGCCGTCATGCAACGCGTCGATCAACTCGCGAAAACCGGGATCATCGAAGTCCATCTGGCCGCCTTGTTACGCCGGTAAAACGGAACATTCTACGCCCAGAAACGAACAAGGCCTCGCTGGTTTCCCGGCGAGGCCCTGGTCTTGCAGTTGCGGTGATCTATTCCGGCGTCGAGGTACGCAGCTTCTCGCTACGCCCGCGCAGCCACTCCAGAGTCAGCAGCAGCAGCACCGAAAAACCGATCAGCAGCGTGGCGGCAGCAGCGATGGTCGGCGACAGGTTCTCGCGGATGCCGCTGAACATCTGCCGTGGCAGGGTGGCCTGCTCCGGGCCGGCGAGGAACAGGGTCACCACCACCTCATCGAACGAGGTGGCGAAGGCGAACAGCGCGCCGGAAATCACCCCGGGCGCGATCAACGGCAAGGTCACGCGGCGGAAGGTGGTGATCGGTGAGGCACCGAGGCTGGCGGCAGCGCGCACCAGGTTGTGATTGAAGCCCTGCAGGGTGGCCGACACGGTGATGATGACGAAGGGTACGCCGAGCACGGCATGCACTAGGATCAGCGACAGGTAGCTGTTGCCCAGGCCCAGCGGCGCGAAGAACAGGTAGCTGGCGACACCAATGATCACCACCGGGACGATCATCGGCGAGATCAGCAGGCTCATCACCAGCGCCTTGCCGCGAAACTCGCCACGGGTCAGGCCGATGGCCGCTAGGGTACCGAAGCCCATGGCCAGCATCGTCGCCGCCGGGGCGATGATCAGGCTGTTCTTCAGCGAGCGCATCCAGTCGGCGGACATGAAGAAGTCCTCGTACCAGCGCAGCGAGAAGCCCTGCAGCGGGTAGACCAGAAAGGTGCCGGAGTTGAACGACAGCGGCACGATCACCAGCACCGGCAGGATCAGAAACAGCAGCACCAAGGCGCAGAAGATGCGCAGGCCGTAGTACCAGAGGCGCTCGACAGGTGACATGTAGGGGCTGAGCATGGGTTTTACTCCAGTGAGCGTTTTTAGCTCCCCTCTCCCGCTTGCGGGAGAGGGGTTGGGGGCGCCCGGCGTAGGGGAGAGGGTTTGCTAAACAGCCGCCCTCTCCCGCCCTTCGGGCACCCTCTCCCGCAAGCGGGAGAGGGTCATCAGATGGCCTGCTACGCAGGCGTGTTCTATGGCCGCTTTTAGCCAAGCCTCAGCTTGCTGGCGCCGACCAGCCAGCTGTACACCACATAGAGCACCAGGGTCGCTGCCAGCAACAGGCCGCCGAGGGCCGTGGCCATGCCCCAGTTGATGGTGGTGTTGGTGTAGAAGGCGACGAAGTAGCTGATCATCTGATCGTTCGGGCTGCCAAGCAGCGCCGGGGTGATGTAGTAGCCGATCGACAGGATGAACACCAACAGGCAACCGGCGCCAACACCGGCCAGGGTCTGCGGGAAGTACACCCGCCAGAAACTGGCGAACGGATGACAGCCGAGCGACACCGCCGCACGCATGTAGCTGGGCGAGATGCCCTTCATCACGCTGTAGATCGGCAGAATCATGAACGGCAGCATGATGTGCACCATGGCCACATACACGCCGCTGCGATTGAACACCAGTTGCAGCGGCTGCTCGATGATCCCCAGCGAGATCAGCGCGCTGTTGATCAGCCCTCCCGACTGCAACAACACGATCCAGGCGGCGACCCGCACCAGGATCGAGGTCCAGAACGGCAGCAGCACTAGAATCATCAGCAGGTTGCCGGAGCGTGTCGGCAGGTTGGCCAGCAGATAAGCCAGCGGATAGGCCAATACCAGACAGATGGCGGTGATCACCAGGCTCATCCAGAAGGTGCGGGCAAAAATGTCCAGGTAGATGGCCTGATCCGGCGTGGCCTTGGCCAGTTCGCCCAGATCGTCGATGCGGTGATCGAGAGCAGCCAGCAGGTAATACGGTGTCACTGACGACGCGTTACGGCGGATCACTTGCCAGTAGGCAGGGTCGCCCCAGCGCTCGTCCATATCGAGGAAGGCTTCCTGGTAGGACGCCGGCTCCTCGCGCAGCGGTAGCTTGCGTGCGGTGCTGCTGACCAGGCTGCGAAAGCCCGCCAGCTCCATGTTCAGGCGCTTGGACAGATCGCCCAGACTCTGGTTACGCCGCGCCTCGAGCATATCGCTGGCAATCGCCCGGTACGCTGCCTCATCCGGCAGACCACGGCCATCCCAGGCAGCAATCGCCTCGACGGTGCGCGGCAGGCTGCCAACCACTTCCGGGTTGTCGACGCTGCGCATCAGCAGCGCGCCGATCGGCAGCAGGAAGGTCAGCAGGAGGAACAGCAACAGCGGCAGGATCAGCGCCTTGGATTTAAGGCGATTGAAACGCTCGGCACGAGCCAGTCGCTGCTTCAGGCTCGGCCCGGGCAAATCGTTGGCAGGCAGTACGGCGGCCATGGACAACTCCGCAAGCAAGAAAGAAATTCAGACGGCCCCGCCAGGAGGCGGGGCCGGATAGGCGACTTAACGCGCGGCCCAGGCGTTGAAACGTTGCTCCAGCTGCTCGCCGTAGTCAGCCCAGAAGGTCACGTCGATGGCCACCTGGTTGGCGATGTTTTCCGGGGTGGTCGGCATCAGGTTCAGACGCTCCGGCGCCAGCAGCTCGATGGCCTTCTTGTTGGCCGGACCGTAGGCGATGTTTTCCGAATAGGTCTTCTGCGCTTCAGGCTTCACCGCATAGGCGATGAACGCCTTGGCCACTTCGGCGTTCTTGGCGCCACGCGGAATGGCCCAGGAATCGAAGTCGTAGATGCCGCCGTTCCACACCACCTGCAGGTTGCTCTCGGCCTGCACTGCCGCGATACGGCCGTTGTAGGCCGAGCTCATGACCACGTCACCGGAGGCGAGGTACTGCGGCGGCTGGGCACCAGCTTCCCACCACTGGATGCTGGGCTTCAGCTCGTCGAGCTTCTTGAACGCGCGATCCTGGCCTTCCTTGGTGGCCAGCACCTTGTACACGTCCTTGACCGGTACGCCGTCGGCCATCAGGGCGAATTCCAGGGTGTACTTGGCGCCCTTGCGCAGACCGCGCTTGCCCGGGAATTTCTGTACATCCCAGAAGTCGGCCCAGCTGGTCGGTGCCGTGCTCAGTTTGTCGGCGTTGTACGCCAGCACCGTGGACCAGACGAAGAAGCCCACGCCGCACGGCTGGATGGCGCCGTCGATAAAGTTGGCCTCGTCGCCGAACTGTGCCGGGTCGAGCTCCTCGAACAGGCCCTCGTCACAGCCACGGGCCAGCTCCGGCGACTCCACCTCGACCAGATCCCAGCTCACACTGCGGGTGTCGACCATGGCTTTGACCTTGGCCATTTCACCGTTGTATTCGCCGCCGATCACCTTGTTGCCGGTGTCCTTCTCGAAGGGTTCGTAGAACGCCTTGACCTGCGCCGCCTTGTTCGCGCCGCCGAAGGAAACCGCTGTCAGATCCACCGCCAGTGCCGGCATGGCACAACTAACGCCCAGGGCCAAGGCCGCGAGCTTCAGGGATTTCGTCATTCTTATCAGCTCCTCTGTGTTACGGGGTAAAGGTGAAGCACTGCGCGAAAGGCTCACTCGACGTGGAGTGGATCCAGCGCGCGGACATGCTCGACAGACCAGCCGAGCGGAACCAGGTCACCAACCGTCAGCGCCGGGTCGAGCTCGGCCACCGGTTGTTTGACGTAGAAATCGGATTGGCCGCAGACCTCCATGCGAATGCGCACGTGGTCGCCCAGGTAGATGAACTCGGCGATACGCCCGGAGAAACGATTCGGGCAGGCCTCGCTATGTCCGTTCAGGCGAATGCGCTCGGGGCGAATCGACAGGCTCACCTGCTCGCCCACGGCACCGACGTTGACCGCCGTGGCCTTGATTTCCTCGCCACGCGCCAGGCGCACCACGCACTGCTCGCCATCGCGGCTGACCAGCTCGCCAGGCAGGCGGTTGTTCTCGCCGATGAACTGGGCGACGAAGGTGTTGTGCGGGGTTTCGTAAAGCTCGCGCGGCGGGGCGATCTGCTGGATCTCGCCCTGATGGAACACCGCTACGCGGTCGGACATGGTCAGCGCCTCGCCCTGATCGTGGGTCACGTAGACCACGGTCACGCCCAGGCTCTGGTGCAGATGCTTGATCTCCATCTGCATGTGCTCGCGCAACTGCTTGTCCAGCGCACCGAGGGGTTCGTCCATCAGCACCAGCTGCGGCTCGAACACCAGCGCGCGGGCCAAGGCCACACGCTGCTGCTGACCACCGGAGAGCTGGCCCGGATAACGGTTGCGGAAGCTATCGAGCTGCACCATCGACAGCGCACGCTTGACCCGCTCGCTGATGTCGGTGCGCGACATGCCGCGCACGCTCAAGGGGAAGGCCAGGTTCTCCGCCACGGTCATGTGCGGGAACAGCGCGTAGTTCTGGAACACCATGCCGATGTCGCGCTTGTGCGGCGGCAGTTTGTTCAGGGAGCGGCCATCGAGGAGGATTTCGCCGGCGGTGGGCGTCTCGAACCCGGCCAGCATCATCAGGCTGGTGGTCTTGCCGGAACCGGACGGGCCGAGCAGAGTCAGAAACTCACCCTTGCGGATATCCAGGTTGAGGTCTTTGACGATCAGCGTTTCGCCGTCATAGCTCTTCTGCACGCCACGGAAGCTCACCAGTACATCGTTTGCCATCACACCACACCCTTGTTCTTGTCTCAGGCCGATGGCCAAGAGTAGGCCGGCACGGCAGGCTGAAAAATCGGGCGGGATGACAAGCTGATATCAGGCGCGAGGAGAATCTTGTGTAGGGCTCGCCCTACAAATTCCGAGCGATTGCCTCGGTTATCGAAGACACCCATAGGTAGGGCGGACATCGCTTTTCATGTCCACCGATGCGGATGTACTCGTATCGCAACGGTGGATGAAAAGAGCGTCATCCACCCTACGCCGGCCATACAGTCGCGTGTTGCAGGAGCGCCCGATCAGACCAGGCGGTGCTCCATGGCGTAGCGCACCAGGTCGGCCACCGAATGGGCGCCGAGCTTCTGCATCAGGCGCGCCTTGTGCGTGCTCACCGTCTTGTTGCTCACCGCCAGGTGCAGGGCGATATCGTTGACGCCCTCGCCACGTACCAGGCGCTCGAACACCGAGAACTCGCGCTCGGACAGTTGCGCGTGGGGCGGGCGCGAATCGGTCAGGCCGACCTCGAAGACCATGCGGTCGGCCAGCGCCGGGTCGATGTAGCGACCGCCGCTGGCCACCTTGCGGATCGCCGTGATCAGCAGCGCCGGATCGCTGTCCTTGGTCGCGTAGCCGGCGGCACCGGCCTTGAGCGCGCGCGCCGCCATCTGCGCTTCGTCGTGCATGGACAGCACCAGAATCGCAGGGGCGCCGGTCAGCGCACGGATCCGCGGAATGGCTTCCAGACCGTTGACGCCGGGCATGGAGATATCCAGCAAGACCACGTCACAGGGCGTGCGGCGCAACACGTCGAGCAGTTGCTCGCCATTGCAGGCCTCCCCCGCCACCTCGAGATCGCGGGCCATGCCAATCAGTTGCTTGATGCCTTCCCGCACGATGGTGTGGTCTTCGGCCACCAGTACCCGAATCACGCTGCGATCTCCTCATCCAGGGTTATGCGCGCGCACAGGGTAGTGCCCTCGCCCGGCTGGCTGTCAATCTGCAACTGGCCACCGAGCATGAGCATGCGCTCCTGCATGCCGACCAGGCCGAAGGATTGCCCCGGCTTGCGCAGCGCCGGATCGAAGCCCTTGCCATCGTCGGCCACCGACAGGCACAGGGCAGCGCCCTCCTGCCACAGACGCACCTCGACGCTGTGCGCGCCGGCGTGACGCATGACGTTGGTCAGCGCCTCCTGAAGGATGCGGAACAGGCCGATGGCCTGGGCATCGGGCAAACGCGGCAGGTGCTCCGGCACCTCCACCAGACAGGGAATCTGCGTGCGTTCCTCGAAGCGGCGCACCTGCCATTCGATGGCCGAGGCAATGCCGGCATCGAGAATCGGCGGGCGTAGCGCCGTGGCCACATCACGCACCAGCTGGAACAACTGGGCGATCAGGCGCTTCATGCTGGTCAGGCGCTCGTCCAGCTCGGGAATCTGCCCGGCGCAGACCAGCTCGCACATGGCGGTTTCCAGCTTGAGCACGGTCAGCACCTGGCCGAGCTCGTCATGCACTTCACGGGCGATACGCGCCTTCTCTTCCTCGCGCACGCTTTCCAGGTGCGCCGACAGTTCACGCAGACGCCCGCGCGAATCGGCCAGGGCCAGCTCGGCCAGCTTGTTCTCGGTGATGTCCCAGAGAATCCCGTCCCAGACCACCCGACCATTGCCCAGCGGGCGCACGGTGGTACGGATGTCGGCCCACAGCACCTCCTGATCGGCGGTGAGGATGCGCCCCTGCCAGTACCAGTCGCTCTCGCCCTGCAGCGCCAGGGTCTGGCTGTTGAGGTAGCTGCTCAGATCCTGCGGGTGCACCAGGCTGCGGATACCACGATCCTCACGCTGCAGCTCGCGGGCCGGCCAGCCGACCATCTCCTGGCTGGCTTCGCTGATGTAGGCGAAATTGACCACCGCACCCGGCCCGGCGCGTTCCAGACGAAACACCAGGCCCGGCACGTTGCCGGCGATGCCCTTGAAGCGCGCCTCGCTCTCCTCCAGCGCGGCGCGGGCGCGGCGGCGCTCGGTGACATCGCTGAGAAACACCACCAGATACTCGGCCTGGCGATAGCGCAGAAAACTCAGCGAGACGTCAGCCGGCATGCGGCTGCCATCGGCGCGCAGACAGTCCACCTCGAAGCTGGGTGAGCCTTCATCCTGCTCGCGCACGCGCTTCCACAGGTTGAGCCAGCGGTCCATGTGCAGGCCCGGCTCCAGCTGGCTCAACGGTTTGTCCACCAGTTCGCCGCTGGCGTAGCCGAGCATGCGTTCGGCCGCGCGGTTGGCATACCGCAGGTGGCTGTCCCAGTTGACCCAGAGAATGCCCACGGTGCTGTGGTCGATGGAGAACTGGCTCAGGCGCAGCGCCTCGGCGGCCTGCTGGTGACGATCCAGCTCGCCACGCGCGCCAAGCAGCCCGCGCTCGAGCAGACGGGTCTGCTGGCGCTGCCGATACAGCGCCGTGCCGATGATCAGTAACAGCAGGCAGAGGAACAGTGCCAGGGTCTTCCAGAAGCCGACGAAGTCGGTGGATTGCGGATAACGCAGCGGCATCCAGGTGTCGCGCAGCTCCTCCAGCTCGCGTGCAGGCAGTGCTTGCAGGGCCCGATCGACAATCCCGGACAACAGCGGCTGATCGCGGCGCGTGGCCAGACGCAGCAGCTGCGGCAAGCCGATATCCCCGACGATGCTCAGGTTGGAAAAGCGCGACTCGCGCAGCAGCAGGCTGAGGCTCGCTTCATCGAGCACCGCATAGCTGACCTCCTGATTCAGCACCAGCAGCAAGGCGGCGCGATCCGAAGGCGTTGCGCGCAAACGCAGGTTGCTATGGGTGCGCGCCAGATATTCGGCCGCCTGGCTCGGTGTGCGCAACGCCACCATCTGCTCCAGCGGCAGTTGGTCGAGATCCACCGCGCCACTGCCACTGCGCTCGCCAACCACCAGATGCGGCACACGCAGATAGGGCATGGAGTAATGCCAGATACGCAGGCCGGCGGGCGTCTGCTGCAGGCCTGGCGCCAGGTCGATCTCGCCGGCGCTGGCGGCCCGCTCCAGCGCCGCCAGGTCTGGATACACACGCCAGTCGGGGGCGACGCCCATGCCTTCGAGCAAACGCTGCATCAGCTCGACATTGGCGCCGGTCAATTGCCGGTTCTGCCCGCGCTGTACCCAGGGCGCCTGCTGGATCAGGCCCACGCGCAACTGTGGATGTTCCTTGAGCCAGGCGCGCTGCTCAGCATCGAAAGCCGGACGCAATGGCAGGCGCGCGCTCTCGGCCCAGACGCCGGAGGTAGCCAGTACCAACAGGAAGGAGAGGAAATGGAGAAGGGACTTCATGTACGGTGAATCCGCTGACGCGATCCCCTACCTTACTCCAGTCTTGTGCCAATGCCCTGACAAAAGCGGGGCTCGGCATTGGCAGGCCGTTGAAAAACTGCCTGCGCTGGCAATACTGCGTTAAAAATATCCTGGCGTGCGAGCCCAGGCAAAATGCTCATCCGCAGCTCGTGCAATCCGCTTGTTTGGCTATCTTTCGGCTCTGCCATCGGTCGCCTACGCTTTTCAACGGCCTGTCAGGCTCTGCAGCAGACCCCAAGGAGCTTCATCGATGCGTCTCAACTCACTCGCACTGTTCGGTTTCTGCCTGTTCTGCGCCGCCACGAGTTGGGCACAGGAGCCGACCCAGGACGCTCAGAGCACTGCGCCTGGCGAGGCCGGCACACCGTCATCGAACGAACGTGCGCCACTGCCCGAGCGGAGCGTCAGCGACGCACTTGCACTGGAGCAACGCCTGGACAAACGCGAGCAGCAGATGCTGCAGGCCGGCACCGAGAGTTTCCTCGCCCTGTGGCTTCCGGCCAACGTTGGCGAGCCCAGTGGGGCGGTGATCCTGGTGCCTGGTGACGTGGAAAACGCCGACGGTGCTGCGGCCGTCGGTCCGTTGCGGCGCAAGCTGCCGGACGCTGGCTGGCACAGTCTGAGCCTGACGCTGCCGGACCCCGATGGCGACCCGCTGCCGCTGCGTGATGCCAGCGCCGAAGCTGCAGCTGCGCAAGGTGAACCTGCCACGACCGAGAACGCTCCCGCAGCCGATAGCAGGGCTCCTGCGGCGGACGGCGCACAGCCCACGGACAGCCCGGAGCAACGGCGTCAGGCTCACGTCGAGCGTGTGATGGCGCGCATCGACGCCGCCATTGCCTTCGCCAGCCAGCAGCAGGCCAAGGAAATCGTCCTGCTCGGCCACGGCAGCGGCGCCTACTGGGCCGCGCGCTACCTGAACGAACGCAAGCCCGCGAATGTGCAGAACCTGCTGATGGTGGCGGCCGAACTGCCCGCAGGCTTCGCTCCGCCGCTGGACGAGTTGGTCACGCAACTGCCGGTGGCCACCGGCGACTTCTTCTACAAGGACCAGGCCACTGATCGCAGCGCCGCCCTGAAACGCCTGCAGGCCAGCAAGCGGGCCAAGCTGCCCACTTATATACAGGTGGCAATGAAGGCGCTGCCGGGGAATCTGGATGTCCAGGAAGAGCAGCTCTACCGCCGCATACGTGGCTGGCTGAAACTGCATATACGTGCCGCCGGCAGCTAGCTGGCCAAAAACGCTCGACTAGCGAATCCCCCGACGCTGACGAATCAGCGCATAGGCCTGATGCAGTTGTCGCGTGATATCGGTCGCCTCACGAATGCGCTCAGGTGAAGCGCCTGAGCCTGCCAGCTTGTCCGGGTGATGACGACTGAGCAGGCGCCGGTAGGCACGCTTGATCTGCTCAGGTTCACTACTTTCGTTCACGTCCAGCAGCCGCAGCGCCTCCTGATAACTGCCCCCGGCAGGCGTGGGTTGCTGACTGCGGCGCGGAGCGTATTCGTCGCCCAGGCCATCGAGTCGGGCACTGTCCCAACCGAGCCATTTGCCCCAGAGCAGAATCAGCTCATGCTCACTGGCCGACACCCGCCCATCGACCCAGGCCATGCGCCAACAGGCTCGCAGCAAGGCATCCGCGCGTTCGCGCTGACGCTGCAAAGGGGCACGCAGATTGTCACGCCCGGTCTTGCCTCGAGCGAAAGCTTCGATGGCGCGCCGCTGAGCCACCGGGTCCAATCCCAACCGTTGCATTTCCGAGCGCGCCTGCTGGATATGGCTCTGCACCACCCGGCCGTCGCTCTTGGCCAGACGCCCCAGCATCAGAAACAGCAGCTCGTCATCCGCCGGCGCAGCACGACCACCCAGACGCTCGCGCAGGTTGTCCCAACCATGCAGGCGCAGTCGGCGATCCAGCACCTGGCCAAGCAACCCGCCCAGCAAGGCGCCTGGAATGCTGGCCAGAGCGAGTCCGGCCGCGGCGCCGAGCATAGTGGCCGGCCACAACACCTAGCGAGCCTCCTGCAACAAACGCTCGACCTCGGCCAGGCGCTCGTGGGTACCGACATCGACCCAACAGCCGCCATAACGCTCACCACTGACCTGCCCTGCCGCCATGGCCTCACGCAGCAGCGGCGCCAGCTTGAACGCGCCAGGCGTAGCACCGGCAAAGAGACGCGGATGCAGTACGGCGAGACCGCTGTAGGTCAACCGCTCCCCCGCCTCGTCTGCATCACTCACCTGCCCCTCTGTCACGACGAAATCGCCCTGCGGGTGATGCGCCGGGTTATCCACCAGTACCAGGTGCGCCAGGCCGGCGAGCGGTTTGCGTAACGCAGCGAAAGGGTAGTCGGTGAAGACGTCGCCATTGACCACCAGAAACGGCTCAGCGCCCAGTAGCGGCAGCGCCTTGAAGATGCCGCCGCCGGTCTCCAGCGGCTCTCCCTCGGGTGAATAGACGATCCGTACGCCAAAGCGCGAACCATCGCCCAGATGGTCCTCGATCTGCTGGCCCAGCCAGGCGTGGTTGATCACCAGCTCGGTGAATCCCGCCGCCGCCAATGCCCGGATGTGGTACTCGATCAACGGCACGCCGGCCGCCTTCACCAGCGGTTTCGGCGTATGCAGGGTCAGCGGGCGCATGCGCTCACCCTTGCCCGCTGCGAGGATCATCGCCTTCATGCACGCGCCCCTTCATCCACTGCCAGAGTGGCCAACAGTTCACCCAGCTCGGCCAACTCCGGTCGGCGAGCCAGCACGGCCTCGATAAAAGCGAAGAAACGCGGCACGTCGCCCAGGTACTTGGGCTTGCCATCGCGGTGACAGATGCGCGCGAAGATACCGATGACCTTGAGGTGGCGCTGCACACCCATCAGGTCGCTGGCGCGCAGAAAGTCCTCGAACGATGGCTGCACCGGGATACCCGACGCTTTCGCGCGCTGCCAGTAATCCTGCAGCCAATCCTGCACTCGCGCTTCGGGCCAACTGAGAAACGCATCCTTGAACAGGCAGGTGATGTCGTAGGTGACCGGGCCGTTGACCGCATCCTGGAAGTCCAGCACCCCGGGGTTAGGCGTGCTCTGCATCAGGTTGCGCGGCATGAAGTCGCGGTGCACCACCACCTTGGGCTGCGCCAGGGCGCTGTCGATCAGCAACTGGCTGATGCGCTGCCAGGCGGCCTCTTGTTCAGGTGTAAAGGTACGCTGCAGATGGCGCTGCACATACCACTCTGGAAACAGCTGCAACTCACGACGCAGCAAGGCATCGTCGTAATGCGGCAGGTTGCCATCGAGCGGCAGGCGCTGCTGCTGCAGCAAGGCCTCGATGGCGTCGTCGAACAGCTTGTCGGCGTTGTGTTCATTTATGACGTCCAGATAGGTCTGCTGGCCCAGATCATCGAGAATCAGGAAGCCCTGCTGCAGATCGGCAGCCAATACCTGCGGCACATGCACACCAGCACTGGCCAGCAGGGCAGCGATACGAACGAACGGCTCGCAGTTTTCCTGCGGCGGCGGTGCATCCATCAGAATCAGGCTGCGCGCACCTGCCTGCCAGCGAAAATAACGGCGAAAACTGGCGTCACTACTGGCCGCAGTGAGCTCGGCGGCAGGCACCGCCCCCCAGTCGCGCGCGGCGAACAGAAGGGGCAGTTGCTCGGCGAGCCAGGTGTGCAGCTGTTGCAGACGTACATCGTGTTCAGACATCAAGGGGTCTCCGACGGCGCTAGCCGTTGCGCGGGTCATGCTTTATTATCCAGCATCTTTTTCAGCCCATCGAGTGGCGTGCGGCCCCTGGGCCGATAACGCGCAGGAAGCCCGGACTAACAAGATGGCAGTAAAACATCCCGCGTTCCGCAAAAAATTC
>Ga0070754_10001239_pt1 | contig 20881 bp, 8 predicted proteins | sample VirMetDEL_Sep_01_FD_75181 | JGI IMG/M metagenome (GOLD analysis project Ga0070754, IMG submission 75181) | Aqueous microbial communities from the Delaware River and Bay under freshwater to marine salinity gradient to study organic matter... | ecosystem: Environmental > Aquatic > Marine > Coastal... | reverse complement strand
TCGACAACTGCGATACTGGAGCATGTCCCGTCCGATAAGCGAATGCTGGGTCAGCCAGTTGTACTATCTTAGCACCGTTACACCGACATAGTGCGGGGTAATTTCGCTAACCTTAGAGAGGGGGCCTTCGGGTCCCCTCTTTCATTACACGTCCGCGTATGTTATGACAATTTTAGAGATGTACAATTCGTCCCCAGATTCTGGATCATCATCTCCATCTTCTGTATCGGCGATTGCGAAATTGTAAAAAACCTTAGACTGTCCCTGAAAATAGTTTTGGGCGGCATCATTCCAAACCCCCTTTTGCGTTGTTGAAGCTCCTGATGCCGCCCCCTCCGAAGCCGATACTCCCTGACTCCCAAAGTGATTTCCTGAAGAGTTTGTTGTTGGAATCTGAATGGTAGAGCTGAGAAAAAATCGACCTAAAGGGCTAGCAAATGTCCCGTAGTTTGCTTGAGGAGCAGCCAGTATAGTGGGGTAATCTCCTGGTATAGACATGACGGCCTTGTTGTCTCCTTGATCTACTGTAAGAATCAAGTAGTTGCTTTTCCCGCCTACTGTTTCTGTACCTAGGCTCAACGTTCCATTTGTTACGTATGGTGAAAGCAAGTCAACATCGTCTTGAGTGAAATCCTCATCCCTAGAAAAAAGAGTTGCTGGCCTGTATGGAGTGTCATCAACCTCCCCAGAAGATTTGTTTAGCCCTAATCCTATATTGTTCATTTTCTAACTTTTTCTATTGTTCTGCCAGCGAAGTATGCGCTGAACACAGCCAGCATCAAGACCTCCAGTAAATCTATATAATTTTCTGGTGGCATAAAGGCTACGTCCAGGCCGTCCCAAATCGTAAGCACAATAAAGAATACCGTAAGAACAATGAGCGTAACGGGCCTGATGTATTTGGCCAGCTTGACGTCAGACTTAGCGTCCGCTTCCCACCTCCTTGTCACTTGCTCCTGCGCATTCATCTCTTGCTCAGCGGCAAGCCTTTCAAACTCCATTTTGTCCTCACTAGACAAGCCTGGGTCTGAGGCCACCACCCTTTTGACCACACCTAAAACTCCTTGATCAGGAAGGACGTTTCCCAGCGTGTCCGCCACGTCAGGAAGTTTCTCAGAAACCCATTTCCCGACCTTAGTGTCTTTGAACTTCTTATCTCTCACTATCGTAAATCTCTTGCATTATTTCAAAGAGAACCTTCGTGTGGTTCCTAAACTTCCCGTCATGAATCTCAATAGCTGAGTTGTAGTTGTCGTTGATGTCGTTCAAAGCTTCGACTTTAGCTTCGTCGTCCATAGCGTTATACTCCTCCGTCTCCATGAACGCCTCTACCTCTGCGTACCTCTCTTTTCCAGAGGCCTCCATTAGCCTGTTGATGTGAGTGGTGTTAAGGTATAGTCTGTCTGCCATGAACTCGTCATCGTTAACCCAAGTGTAGTTCAAGCCTTCTTCTTCTAACATCTTACGATGCTTGTCCCTAATATTGGGGACATTGAGCTTTCTCTTCTCAGCATACCCAGGAGTCCCACACACTGTGGTGAGATCTTCTGTTTGCTCGTACAGTCTCCAAATTTCATTAGACACTGCGTCAGCCTCACCCTGTCTAGCCTTAGTAATGTCAAACAGCTGATACGCAATACCGTTAGTTCCTCTCGGTGTTTGCTCGATCTTCTCTCCCTTCCAGTTTCTTCTGATGGGGAGTTCGCCGAGACCAAACGTCCTAGACTTAATGGTGTACTCAAACTTCTTTAGAATCCTTTCGGTAAAGCCCATATCCTTAGTTATTCTGGTATCAGGGAGGTAGTCCCTTTCTGCTCTGTAGAAGGCGGAGAGCGTGTTCGGGAGGACGGTAGCAGACATAGCCTGGAACGTGGTTCCCAGCCAGTTCTCCCAAGTCCTCTCGTCTCCAGTAGAAATCACCTGAACGAGATTGTTCATGCCCTGAACGAAGCTTTGATCCATCATGTGAGCGATAGAACTGAAGGCCTGTATTCCGAAAGAGTCTTGAACTACGTGCGTCACCCACTTGTCTCCGCTGTAGTCCCTCTTCTTTAATTCTTCTCGATCAACGCCCTTTACCACACTGCCCATTACCGTGCCCAGTATTCCCAACTTCATGTATGAGATAAACTCATCGTCTTCTTGCTTAGCAGGATCTCCCCCAGTCATCCACCTCTTCAGTGCGCTTATGTTAATGCTGTTTGGAGGGAACTGGTCGTATGCGATGTTCTTCTCTTCGTCTTCGTTCCATTCTATGGCTCCAGAGATGAGCCCCTCCCTGATCATCATGAGGGTTACCTGCGTTGCCATTCCTCCGATCATGGACTTCGCAAGAGTCTGAGATGCGCTTCTTGCATCCCCGTTCTTGAGTTCAGCCATCATTCTAGGTACGGCAACGTATGGGGTAGCGAACGTCAAAGTATCATAGAGGATGTTGGCTGGCGTTCTTCTGTACGGGATATTAGACCTGATAAGGAACCTAGCCATAGCCGTTCCATCCGTTCCAGGGATCCAGTCAAAGAACCTTGCCGTCATGCGCTCCACGAACTTGACGAAGTCGTCAGCTGTCCTAGAGGCAATAGTCTCCTCTTGATAAGTAAGCTTTTTACCCTCGGCCTCTGCCATTTCCCTAGCACTTTTGGTTGGGTACTTCAAGAAGTTTTTCAAAGCATCACCCTCAAGTCCCTGAGCTTTACCCAGTTGATATAGCTCAATTCCCTCAACGTATCTTCTGAAAGGAGTGTTACCGAGAGACAGGAATCTAAACATGACCTCAGCTGGAATACCGAGCGTACCCTGAACAAACAGCTTAGCGCGAGTTCCCAGCCTCGTCTTTCCGTCTGGACCAAGGGGAAGGTCGCCCTTACCCATGGCGGACATCAAAGACCTAAATGGCGCAAAACCCCTCGTCATTCTCCACTCCGTTACATCTGCTTCCTGGCCAGTGTAGATCTGATCAAGAGCCTCCATGAAGCCAGCTCCGAACCTTCTTATTCCGTGCATGTAGGCGTTGATTGAGTAGTTCCTTTTCATCGGGGAGTCTATGCCAAACATATTGACCATCCTTTCGACAGGCAAAGCGATTGCGTCTACAGCCACTTTTCCTAGAGCGTTAACCATGTTTGCTCCAACGTTGGTGATCTGGGACATAGGTGTAAGAAGGTTACCCTGTATAAGCAGTCCGCCAATCTCTCCCCACCCTCTTTCTATAGTAGCGTTAGCAAAAGTTTCAAGAGCCCTTTCTGCAGCTTTTACTTCTTGGGTTTTCGCTTTGAGCTCAGCCTCGACATCCTCTCCAGCAATGGCCCTCTTCATAAGCTCTTCATGTTCTGCGCCTAGCCTGAACATGTCTGCTGCTATTTTCTGAAGCCTAGCCTTTTGTTCGTCTGATATGGTGTTACCCTTTCTTTCTATGGCCTTGGTAATAATCAGTTCTATTCCTTTTGGAGTGCTACCTCTAAGCTCACGCAGGTGGCGGAGTATCCTACCAGCCGTGGTTCCCATGGCCGCCGCCTCCTCAACTAGGTCTGGTATAGCGTCCATGTTCCCACTTGCCACAGCTCTGTTGATCATCTCAGCTGCAGCCAGAACGCCAAGATCATCATTGCGTTGAGACAGCCTACCAAGACCGTCATCAGTCATGATGTCGATAAGCTCTGCATCTGTCTTGTTTCCAAGTTGCTGCTTTAGATTTTTAAGTACTTGAGGAGTAAAGTAGTTGTTGGGGTTGTTTATAATAGTCTTTCTGGTTTCTCCTTGATACATTCTAGCACTACGCCCTGCTGTCTGCCTAAGCCTGAGCCTGACGCTCGCCCTTTGCTGAGCGGCCTCCATGTTGTTCACGACTTCGCTTTCACTCATGGCAACCTGAGAAGCTATAGGCATGTTATCATACGCCTCCATCAAGTCCTCTTGATTGGCAAACTCCACCCCCATTCTACTGGAGTATGCAGCGAACCGCTTGAGCGCCCTGTCATACTTGGGGCCTCTCTTGGTCCTCTTCTCTTTCTGAGCTTCTGTCTCAGTCCTACCTTCAAAAAGAATAGGGTCATTGAAGTCGTAGTACTCAATGTTTCCCCTGAGATAAACTGCGCTACCGATAATCGTAGCCTCATCAGCAGACTTAATCGGCCTACCTGAAGCGTCTACAAATACGTTGTGCTTGAACGGATTAAAGAAAGCTTTAACTCCGTTGAAGTCTGTTTGCTTCAGCTTGTCAGTGAGGAATTCTCCGTTGACACTAGCCATCGGGAACTTGTTTTCCTGGAAGGTGAGGATCTTTCTCCTTGCGTTCTGGTTGACATACAGTGTAGGGTTCTTCACCGTAACGGCAGCAGCGTACCTAAGCGCCTCTCCCGATGCAGTCTTGTCATGCATGGTCTGAACAGGAACCCCTGTGTTCTTCATTACGTTGAGGTTGAGCCTAACTCCAACTTGTTGTCCCTCAGATATTTGAGAGTCCTTAGCCATAATCCTTCTTGAGGTCGCGTCTGTACTCAAGGCTTCCATGACGGCCTCGTCATCAATCTTGAGGTTGGGGCGAACCCTTGAAGCTTCGTCTAAATTTCTCTGCCTGTACAGAGGAGATTCAGTAGCGTCTCCGTTTGCAAGAGGTTTAGTCAATCTTGCTGACGCCCTTACTTCGTCTCTTGGCAGTGCTTTTATGGCAGACGCATATGTTTCGTACTTGCTAGTTAGGGCTTTTCCTTTTAGTATTTCCGCCGTAGCAACCTGACTATCAGCAAACAAGATCTGACCAATCTGAGACGGACTTAAATCTACCTCACCAGCAATGTCCTCAATCAACCTCCTGGTACGTGTAAGGTCCTCTGCATAAAATTTTATACTTGGGCTAAGGGCTTCAGAGATTAACCCCTCAAGCCTTTTTATTGTGTCTGAATCTGATACTGTAGACAAGTAATCTCTAGCAAGATCTATAGCGGCTAATCCTGTTTGTTTTGCAATGTCAGGCACAGGAAAAGTAGTATATATTCTTCCGTGTGACGAGACTTTGCTCTTCAAAGACGTTCTCCTCTCGCCAAACTCACCCTCTGTAGGCAGGTTTTCAATAAGCCACATAGCCAACTTTTCTATGTTGGCTTCGATTTGCATCTCAACGTCCAGTCCATACTTACTCCCCAACAACATGGACATGGTCCTCATTACGTGGCTGTCTATGGTTAGAACGTCACCAAGCTTTCTGTCTGCAACGCTTAGGTCAGGCATGCTATACTGAGAAAGATTAAGGGCCCACGCCCCCAGTTTCGGAGAGAACAACTCTTGAGCCATCACCGTCCCAGTCTTCCTAACTCTAGACCCTTCGTAAGGCGACAAGAGAAACTTCATGACGGAATCCCACATGACATTTCCGTTGTCGTCAATAAAGTTCCCTCTTGACCCAGTCGCCCTGCTAAGCGCGTCTTTTACTGTTGCTGGTATTTGCCTGTTGCTAAAAGCACTCAAATCTCCTAGTATCAGCGCGTTAAGCTTATTGAAAGAGTTTCTAGCACCGACAAGGGTATGACCTGGAATCAGGTTCTTTTTGTCAAACCCAGGGAACTTACCCTTCTCCTTCATGGAGTCAATCATGGACTCAGGAAGAATCAAGTGGGCGCCCCGCCTTCCTTTGTCTTTGTTCGCAAGCTCAAGGATCTGCATGGCAACCTCCACGTTTGGATTGGCCCTGTTTTGTGCAGAAGTAAATGCCATGATGAAGTGAAGCCTCATCATGTTGTCCTGAATAGTACCGTCAAGCCTCCCGCTTTCAACAAGCTCCTTTACTCTAGAAGATGCAGCCTCATGGTAGTTTTCAAAAAACTTAACTGGACTCTCCCCTCCAAACACCTCTTTTGTTATCTCTGAGGACCTGTTTCCAGTGTAGTAGTGAACGAGGTCGTTTAATTTAGAGTACGCATTAATAGAACCTAAGTCGCCGAGACCTCCAAACTCACCAGCAGAGAAACCACCAGGAACATATTCAGGCATGTTCATTATTGCTTGACGAATAAGAATCTCCTCTTCGAGCTTGTTTTTTACTCTGTTCGGGTTTATTCCAGTGAGACTCCGTATAGCGTCTTTCATTTTGGCCCTTCGACTCGTGTACTCATCAGCGCCAAGCTGACCCATTAGGTCAAGCCTTAGGTAGTGAGAGGCCCTAGAGATGTCGTTTTCACCCGTTCTTACAAACTCTTTACCTTTGCTTTTCGCTTCCTTTTCAATAAGGCCTTCTGTGTTTTGCTCAAATCTTCTGACCAAGGCTACCTCTCTGTTGTATCTGTCTGAGTTAACCCTGTTGTTTCGCTCCATGACAGACATCTTGTGAAGAGTCCTTTTGATCTTATTCCGAATCCTAGCTGCAACCACAGGGGAAATGATCTTCTGAGACACAGCGTCTGACAGCATGCCGTTGATTCGCTTTGACGATTCGACAGACGTTATACGGTCACTCCTTCTGGACTTGTAATCCTTGATTCTTTCAACGTCGATCGGGGTTCCGTCTGCTGTCTTGAATGAAAAGAAGTGTGAGTCCTCACCCATATTGGTGGCCTTCTTCCACCAGTTTATGAAGTGCCACACATCGTTAAACTCCTTGGTGACCTCATCGCTACCGATGTCCTTCTTAAACCCTATGTCGTACTTATAGAACGTCTCCTGCATCTTGACAGTGATCTTGCCGTTCTCGTTCGTCGGGATTCGGGTGGGGGATATTCTTTCTGACGCTCTCTGATCCCCAGCTTCCTCGACATCGAACCTGAAGGTCTCTCCTCTTTCTTGAGCTGCAGAGAACTTCTTTCCAATCTCCAAGAGGGTGTCGACGCTATCAATCTGGAACGTCTTACCCATAGCTCCGTACAGGTCGACAAGCATTTTGTTCAGTGCAATCCTGAACTTGTCTACTTGAGAGAACTGGAATCTGTCTGGGTTTGCTGCGTATGCAGAAAGAAACTCAATGACTGTTTCTTCAAACACCTCGGCTTTTTGCTTCTGAGTGTTAGCGCCCTGACCGTATTGATTTTTCTTTGCTTCAATCCTTGCCCTAAGACCAAGACTGCCGTCATCAAGGTTTTCTTTTTCTGCAAGCTTCATGACCAGGCCCTCCATCCTGGACGCAATCCTGGGGGACTTCATGTACAGGTTAAAGAGGCTACCCCCAATAACAGAGTGCATGACTTCTTCTTGAAGCGTTTCCTTAAACGACTTCTCTCTCAAAGCGCCGCTAAACTCTTCGCCCTCCAGCATTGCGTTATTTCTAATCGCTTGAGGGTTTATGTGTATTACCCTTTTGCCGTCTGACTTAGTAAACAGTCCGCCCCAAGATCCAGCCTCGACAGCGTCTGCCGCATCTTGACTTTGGTAAATCCTAACCTCTACATTGTCTCCGAACAGGGCTTTAACCAGCTTGGTGAGGTTGTTTATTGCCTTGGCTTCATCTACAGTGTTTATTCCGTTTTGTCCTACAATCACAGCAGAAGACCCGTCTGAGTTTGTTTTGACTGTTACGTATCCATCTTCCGCTGCGCTTACGTTTTCCTTCTGCTCAGTCTGTCCCTCTTCTTGTACTGGATTTTCCTGAATGGCAGCCTCAATGTCAGAGAAGTCCCTAGCGTTTTGCTTGGATCTTTCAGCATACTCCTCCCCAGTAATGGTATTGCCATCAGCATCCATATACTGGTCAGAAGGAATAAACGAGAATGAGGTCTGGTTTCCCTCAGCGTCTTTAATTACCGAGAAGAAGTTGTCTGGGTTAGTCTCGTGGTATACAGGCTTGCCCTCAAATAGATTGATGGAACCGTCAGCCTGCACAAGACCCGTCCTGTGAGCTACGCTCTCTTGACCAAACTTCTTTGCGAACTCAATAGAGTCCTCGATGGTCATATCCTCTACAAGGAAGCTGTTCTCACCAGCATCGTACTTGCCTACGATACGATGGATCTTCCCTTCATACCCCCTGCTTACAAGCCACCTCAGGGCCATCCTGTTGAACTGAGTGTTCTTACCCTCGCTAACAGTCTTTGCGTTGGGATTCTCTGCAGTAAGCATGGCGAAGTCGCCATCCCCATCGAGTATCTCTCTGACCCTCTCTGAAGAAAGAGAAGAGTTCTCCAGGTCCTGTATGGTACCGTCCAGCCACTCTTGAGTAAGTCGTGCCTCCCCTTCGATCTGAGTCTCTGTTTCTGACACAGACCCAAAGGCCTCCGCCGCAACCCCAGTCTTTTGTGAAAGCTCCTGCCTAATGTCTTCTTGCTGGTTCTGAAGGTCTGCAGCAACCTCTGGGTCTACGTCCTCTTGATTCAGCTGCTCCTTTATTTCGTTGTGCTGCTCGATAAGAGCCTTCACCTCAGCCCTCTTCTGCCTTGCCTGCTCTGCAACTTTAAATGCTTGATCAACAGCTTCAGAAGTAGTTTCTCCTCGCTGCATCTTGCCCATCATGTCGTCAGCAGCAGCCTCGACTTGAGCGACATCCAGGTCAAGCTGATTCATCTGCGCCTCTGCAGCGGCATCAAACTTTATTTCGTTTTCCTGATCGGTCAGGGTGACGGTCTCAGAAGCTACGCTGTCCACCAGCTTTTGCCTTTCCTTAACAGCCTTATTGAGCTCAGACTCAAGGTCTACGTTTGTGTCTGGAGCCTGATTCTGATCAATCATGTTAGACATGGCGTTGATCTCCTGATCCAGCTTCTGAACGGCCTCGAATAACTCAGGGTGTCTCAGCTGAAGCATATCGTAAAACTTAGCGTTTGCCTCGACCATACGATGAGCTCTCAGCCTGTTACTATCGGCCATTCGCTGATACCCCCTTTTCTCCGCCTCGTTAGTAGCCTCTTGAGCTTTGACCTCAAGTTCGTCAGCTCTTCTCTCCAGGTTTCTTATATCCAATGCGTTAGCGTTGGCTCTACTTCTTGCGCCAGCCACGGAATTTCCGTGAACAAAACCTCCTCCCGTAGCTATGGCGCCACCGAACCCTCCAAGAATGGCTTGCTCAAACATACCGACGAGGTTAAAGTCTGACTCTTGGTTGAGTATCAAGGGCCTTGCAATCAGTTCGTCGAATGCGTAAGCAATTCCCTCTTCCGCCCCTTCTGTGGTATATCCCATTCCGAGCCTCATAGAGGTTGCTTTGTAGGTGTCCAAAAGTGCGCGAGAATGAGCAAACCAAGATGAACTACCACTGAGTTGACCTGCGTCAGAAACCCCCCTAGTCGCTTGGGGGTGCAACCAAGACCTCCTTCCGTTATTTAGAACTCGCCTACTAAGCCCTCTTCTCTCAAGCCTAGATATGTTCTCCAACATCCACTTAGAGCTACCCTTAGTAATCCCTTGCAAAATCCTACCCCCAACAAACTCTATACCCATAGAGCTACCTGCATAAGCAAGTCTAGAGAAACCTGTTGAGTTTGGATCAAGCGCGGCCTGAGCGTAAGCTGATCCACCCCCAGACGCGACCACCAGACCAAGTCCTACGTTAGGCGCCCCAACCATAGTAGAACCCACAATAGCAGCGGTCTGAGGTATAACCTCTCCGATTCCAGTTCCGAGCTGCCAGAATCCAGCCCCCCAGTTTCCATTTCTAAAGGCATTAATCATGCCTTCTTTGTCACCCGTAAATATCGTTCTGTTTCTTGGACCGAAATCCCCAGCTTCAGATATCAGTCTTGCATTCCTTGCCGCTCCTTTTCTGTCGTTTATGTTGGCCAATTCATTAACTCCTCCAGCAACAAGCTGAACAGCACCAACAAATAGATCTCTTGTGGCTCCTCCAGCGCTATTAAGGAAATCCTGAACCCATGGCTGCTCGTTAATCTTGTTGTCGTCATCAAGATCTACGTTAATGCCAAACTCATAGTACATCTTGTCTGTGAGGGCCTCAAGGGCGTCCTCCGACAAGTCTGGGTACTTTTCTTTTACGTAGGATTTTACAGTGTCCTTGAATTCTGTTTGTAGAAACTCATTTGCTTTTTCCTGAACCCAATAGTTCCTTAGCTGAGCTACTTTGTCAGCCCTGAATTCTGGGTCTACATAGTAGTGCGGGGCACTTGATGCGTCTGGAACAAGAAACGGAGCACCAGGCTCTCGAATCATGTCCGCCTCTCCGTAATCAATAAAGGTTTGTCCAATTTGAAGATCAGCCCTTCCCTTTATCCTGGCCACCTCTTGTTGAAGCTCACCGCTGTTAACCAGCTTGTCGAAGGTTTCGGGCATGACTTCGTTAAGCTTGCCCTGCGTCCAGTTCCATATGTCGTTCAGTACAACATTCTGTTCTAGACTCCTTTCATCAAAATAATCTTCGTAGTCCAGTCCAGTTCTTTCGCCTGTCGTTCTGTTCAGAGATCCTGATATCTTTGCTTCTTCAGACCTCTCTTTAGCCCCGTCAAATCTAGGGTCGTCTGGAGTTATGCTTGGGCCAGTGTACTCTTCTTCGTTTTTTTCCTGAACCACCTCATCCATCCTAACTCCCTGTTCTCCAGAGAGCTGAAAGGCCTCATAAAACCCCAGAGTAGATTCCGAATCTTCGCTTACCGAGCTGGATCCAGTAGAAGGTCCAGGCGAGGAACCTTGTCCTCCCGACCCTGAATCTTTTTTTTTTAGTTCTATATACGCAAGCAGGTCTCCCTCGGAAACCCCAGCTTTTTGCATGTTCAATATTTGAATAATCTGGTCAGGGTTTTTCCCCTGACTAATCATCTTGTCTACTACCTTAAAGTACTTTTCGTCCATGCCTCCAGTTGTAGAGGCAAATATAACAATTATTCGACCAGTAGCCCAGCAGACCTGAGGGCTTCGTTCTGCAATCTTCCAGCTATAGCTCCGAATGCGCCGTCCCCATAAACCTTGTTAAACTCCTGTATTACAATGAGCCCCATAGGTATTCTGTTACCCACATCATCAAGGAATCCAGACAGGTCTGTAGGATCCAGTTGCATATTACCTTCTCTATCTATGGACAGCTTAACCTGCCTGTCACCGCTAAGATTAACCACGAACTCTCCCGCGTCTGCATTAAATGACATTCCGATCAAGTCGCTTGGTGCTTGATTGGGGTCTGGAGATGTCCTTAGCTTGACGTTATCCGATTCAAAACCTCTAGTGCTTGTAGACCCCTCTGCGGTGTAGGCGGCGGGGACGTTTATCATGTTGTTGATCTTTTCGTCTCCGTAATCATAGTACGGGTCTCCCTGTGGTTGAGCCTGAACCTCTGGGTCCTTACCATAGTTAGCCAACGCTTCTTGAAGACCTCCGCTAAACTGCCCCCCAAAGTCGTCCGACATCTGCTGATTTCTTTCAGCGTTCAGTGCTCTTTGCTGATCTACGAGAGACTTTATTCTGGATCGTTCTGTATTCCACTGCCTAAAAGCGTCTGCAAGAGGAGTGTCTGGCTTGAACATATCCATAGATACCTCTCTAATGTTCAGCCCCATGTCTTGAGCAAAGGCTTGTACGTCTTCCTCTGTGGGTTGTTGAGAAACCTGAGCCTGTCTAGGTGTTACCTCTGTCTGACCAGATATATTTACGTCCTCTAGTCCGCTAGTTGGTTGAGCGCCTCTGGACCTTGGGTCTTCGGGAAAAAAGCGAGTCATATCCACGGAAGAGAATCCAGCCGCTCTTAGCATGGCCTGAACCTCTGGGGAGAACAACATTTCCTTCTCCTCTTCTGTAATCTCTCTTCCTATCTCCCTCCCCAGGTTTTGAGCCATCTCCTCAACTGCGTCCTCTTCGGTGATAGTGGTATCAATTTCTTCGGGTGTAGGTAGGCCTGGGTCCTGATTCATAGCCTGTTCCTGCTCCTGTGCTTCTCCGATTTTTTCTTCATCAGAAGGCTCCTCCTCGGTGTCCTCTTGAGTATTTCCAGTAGGTATGCTGGCCAAATCCCTCTGTCTCTTGGCGGCCTCTTCTGTCGCCTCCTTTATGTACAACTCCTGAGCCGCAAGACGCAAGTCTGGGTCCGCCGCTACCTCTTCCGCAGTTCGTGCAAAGTCTGGATTTTGATCCATTTGAGTCTCGACATAATGCCTTGAAGCATCCTGCATGACAGTAGGGTTCTGTTCCAAAATTCTCTCCAAGTGAGACCTAACAGACTGTGGAGAGCTCATTAGCTGAGGGTCAAATACAGTGGCTATGTATTGGCCGCCATCCAACGGCGCTCTCTCGCTAACCTCCGTCTGAAAGACGTTAAGGTCAAGCATGTCTTCGCCTGGGATTATTTCATTCCCCTCCGAATCAATGAAGACAACTCTACCTCCACGAACCTCCATTTTTTCGTGAGCCTTTTCTTCAAGCCTCAAGAACCTGGCCTTCATTTCCTCGTAGGGTGTATCAAAGGTTCTGTCTGACATAGAAGCGCCCTCCCTGTGTCTTTTTTCTGCTGCTTGCAGTGTCGGGGCTCCAAGATCGTCGTTCTCGTAGTCTCCGTATGTCTCTTTGTAGTAGCCCTCAAACGTGTCCGTCAGAGTCAGAAGCTGTTCTATCAAAGCGTTGTACTCCATCTCCCCTTCCACACTGGAGGCATACTCTTTGATTATGTCTGGATTTGCAAGATGCTGGGCCAACTCCTCAAGCATTGCGTAGTGAGACCCATACATCTTCATGTTGTCTGGGGCGTCCACCTTCTCAGACATCGACAGGTATCTCTCCCTGTCTTCCTTAGCTGCCTTTTCCTGCCTCTTTCTTTCTTCCTCTGCTTGCTTTCTTATTTTCTCATTTCTTGCCGCAGACTCCTGTATCTCCTTTTCATCTGCTGCAATGCCGTCAGCCCTTTCTTTTTCTTTTTCCGCAAGCTCCTTGGTGGACAGCTCCTTGAAGTTCTGCAACGGCTTGTCAAATCCAGTCAGAGGTTGCCTCTCTACTGGTGCTTGAACTCTATTTGTGTAGATTGACATTACGCCTTCTTGTCGAATTTCTTAAACAACATTCGTGCATAAGCGCTTTGCTCTGCAATCTTTTTTGCCTGGGATGGATTTACAACATACTCGCCTCCAGTTACTTCACCCACTTTTGCTCCGTCTTGCATGAGGCTAATGGGATTAGATGAATGACTAAATTCCCCAGGGGTTTTCATACCTTGCTCTCCACTTCCTCCACCGAAGTTATAGGAGCCAAACCCTCCAGTTGGAAATTGATATCCGCCAGATTGATTAAAGCTGCCCATCATTTGCGCACCAAGGTCAAGCCCAGACCCAGAAGAGAGACCCCCACCAGCCCCTGCGGCACCCCCCGATCCACCACCTATAGATCCCAAAAGAGGCATGGCGGAGTCGATCAAAGAAGTCGCGAAGTTTCTTCCAAGGTTGGCCTTATTGTCCTCTACGTTAAACAAGTTTTGCTGAGCCGTAGCTGCCGCCTGCTCAGCATCAGTCATTCTACCTGCTTGGTATTGTCTTTTAAGGGTATCTAGGTTTGACTTTTGCCTACCTGCAGTTGCAACACCAGCCCTTTCTTGAGCTCTTTGATCGGCAGTCGCTTTAACCACTGCGTTCTGCCTGTCTCTTTCTATAGCAGAAGCGCTAAATCCACCACGCCCGCCGAGCCTTGCGGCAAGCTCGTACTGGTTTGCAGCCCCTAGGTTTGCTTGATCCTGGGCCTCCTTTACGCCTTGCCTAGACCTAGACTGCTCTAAAGCTTCAAGCTGATACTTGTTCATGCCGAAGCTTCCCTCGACCTGCTTTTGTCTTCTTTCTGCCTCTGCTTTATTTTTACTGAGAAGCTCCTTGTTTCTGGCTTCATCGCGCTCGTTCTGCTTCTTTTGCCCTCTATACTGAAGGTACGCAGATCCAGCCGATGCAAGAAGTGGAAGAATTAGTGGCATTATGCAAATATAGTTATTGTCCCCTATAGTGATGAATCTGGGACATGGTTAGTACTGTGTTTACGCAGAAGAGCTCAAACTGAGCCGTTGCGTTGTTAGTCATTCTAATTGTGGCATAGTGCCCCCTTACTGGATCTCCGTCCAAATTAGCAGGGGTCCTTATTACAACTTGAGTTCCGTCTGTGGCCACCCCTGTATCTATATTGGCTGCAATGGTCTCAAGACTTCTGGCGCCAGTAACAGACTGAACCTGAGCCTCTCCAGGCGTGTTAGATAAAGTAACAAGACTTCCCCCTGAAACAGCCATTAGCTCTGAGTTTGCTGGTACTGGCTGATTGTTTATTCTGTTGTCAAAGGTGAGGCTGTTGGTTGTTGCTGATGCAAGTGTGCCAAGAAATCTAAGGTGTTTGCTACCCCCAGGATCTCTTGTTATATACGCATAGTAAGTCCCCTCTCTCTCAACGAATGCAAGTGTGTTAGCATTGTCGTTGGCCCCCATAAGGTCAGTATTAATGGATTGTACGTTCCAGTTGTTTGAGTTGCCCTCGTGCGATATGGCGTCAAACGTATGAACCCTGCTTGGATCTATCTTAGAAACATACGTAAAGTCAGATGGCTCCGCGTCCCCGTAAAACGTATTGAATAGGTTTCCGTCATGCGCGTGCATGAGCTGCTGATCAAACTCAAGATTTAAGTTAGGGTCGAGGTATGACATGGACAGCATCAGGTTGTTCTGATTGCTGTAGTTTGTCGGATAGAATGTGTATCTGCTAATCCAACCCCCGTCTCCTCCCGTTCCTCCAAAAACGCTATAACCCACGGTTTCGTTGTTCGCCCCCATGTTCCCGAATGTAACGTAATACATATCGTTAGATGGATCATATCCAGAAACTATTCTTGGATTCTGAGCTGCGCGAACGTTGTTGAATATCGTGTTGAACAGGCTTGATGTTTTCTTTTCAGAAATAGGATATAGCTGACTTGATGCAAGTCTGCAAACAGCAGATCTAGACACATCAGCGAAGAACACCTGATTATCATGTACGAGCACAGATTCAGGGTTGTTTCCACACCCATAGTCTCCAGAGAAGTATATGTCTACGTTGAATGGAGAGGAGCTGAGGGCTATGTTTGCGTCGGTTCCGTCTGCAGACGTTACGACTTGTCTGTTTACAGACAGCCTAGAAACCTTGTTTTCCTGTAGGGCAATCATGCTCTCTCCCAACGAAGAGATGTAGTTAACAGATCCGAACGATGAATTTAGATCAGCGTAGTTAGCCAGGTTCTTATTGAAAGAAGAAAGAAAGAGAGTGTTCAGGTCGGACACGTCAGCCTCACTGTATGTGATCGAGTTAAACCTCCTTCTCTCCTGAGGCTCTGTTAGTGGCAAGTGCGGCCTCCCTTGCCCCCAGTCAGCCCTGTTCCTCCTGTCCGCAAATCTATCAGACTCCATTAGTATGGACTTGTATTGCCACTTTTCTGGCTCAATCGTCCACCCGTTGTTTACAAATTGATTTCGAGTAGAAAGTACGGACCTGAAGTACATGCTCCCGTTATCGGTTACAAAAGAAGGTCCATAGGCGGTTCCCCCTTCCCTTCTAACTCCAAGACCCATGTAAGGGGTTATTTCGTAGTATACGTTGTCAGACGTTCTTTTTCTTTTACTTAGAATTTCTACAACACACTCTTGATTCCAAAAATTTGATATGACAGGCGTATCATTGATTCCATCTCCGTCCGTGTCATAAGGATATCTGTTGTCATCCTCTACGCCCCCGTTTTGAGCGGCTGCTACACTGAACCAATCAAACCCAGGATACTTTGTTGTATTTCCGTCATCGTCTTCAACTCCAGAATCCACTACTGGGGCCCTTAGAACCAGAAACCTACCTGTTTTTCCATACTTAGTAAGGGAGCCTGCAGTGTATGCGTTGCTTCTCAGGGGGTTTTCAGCGTTGTCTTCGAGCGTTACTACTTTAACTACATCAAATTCTATTATCGAACCTCGACTTGACAATGGTATTTGAACCCCTTTATCGGCGCCAAGGGCTTTGTAGTATTGTATGACTCTAAGTACGTCCCCTTCAGCAAATTTGTAGGAGCGGCTAACCCCCATAAAATCTTTTGTTTTCTCAAGGCCTTCTATAGATACGTATATATCCCTTCTGTTTGGATTGTATTCATTCGTTGCAGGGGCGGTGGCACCCTGCTCAGCTGCGTCCGTCGGAACAAAAGCACCAGAAACCACACCAGTAAAGGTGGATTCATAAGGACTTCCCGCATAAAGTATTTTGTAGCTCGTCGCCCATTCTGGATATGTTATGTCTTCATTAAAGGCTACGTTCATATGAACCGCCCCCTTGCCTTCATTAGTCGTCCTTTCGCCAAGGTGTTTTGCATATACGCTACCCAACTTTAGAAGAGGGCCGTTCCTATTCCACCTGTCGTAATACATGACGCCAAAATCGTGTATGGCGCCAGACTTAAAGCTTCTTTGTGCAGGAATCGAGTTTGTGGAAATACTGACTCTGTCTGGATCGTCAGAAGTGAAGGTGTACACACCTGAACTTTGGGAGTTCCCGAAGTCCTCGTCTTGCTGATCTACTACTACATAATCTGTACCTTCAGGAAGGTCCTCGGTACTATATCCTGGCTGCAGTATTCCATTTAGTACTGCTGGGCCACTGCCGCTGTTCACAAACGTTACGGGGAATCCAGGTGCTGGGTTACCCTGAGTGACTTGACTGCCACCTGGCGAGAGCTCTGCATTAAAGATAGAAGGTCTTATATAAGTCGTACCAGCGCTTGAGTCTGTTGTGAATTTCCACCTATATTTTACCTCTGCGTCATTAATTGTATACACTACTGGAGCGCTTAATACGGTGGACGTATGACCTTCAGAGCCAAAAATGTCTTGAGCAGCGGTTACGTTTCGAAATTTAATATTGTCTTTAAAGGTGTTCACCCACACAATATCCTCTACGTAATTAGCAAAAGCATTTGAAAGATCCGATATTGTGTCTCCAGACTCAGCGACATATGTGAAGTTTACAGACCACCTATTTGAGTTCTCTATTGTATCGGCGTTTAGCAATATAGACTCTGTGTCAGAGTCAGTCATGCTCTGAGACCCTCTACCGAGCCTAAAAAAATCTCCATTAGAGTCTACACCTCCAATAGAAAGCAAAACATCTTGAGAGTCTGCGTTCTGAACCGTTCCTTCTGGCGTCCACCTAAAAGAAAGAGAAACCTCTGACCCCTCTTCTAACTCAAATGTTGAATCCAATGCATCTGCAAAAGCAGCCACCCAATCGACAACTATAGCGCCTTGGCCAACATTAAGGCCAGATGTCTCAAATGAGACCACGTCATTGGCATTAATACCCCCGTTTCCGTCAGGGTTGTTTGCGCCCTGATATACTGGAGTTATCTGTATGTGAGACGGATCAACCGCTACGCCGTCTTCATCTAAGTTGTTATACCCCTCTAAGTAGTTTGAGTAAACCAGCCTGTCACCTGATATCGTTTGGCCTCTGGCAACTCTTGGTACGTTATCGTAAAGCTTGTCTATTTGAATCGTAGACACGGTTCTGTAAGCACCGTCATTGTAGAATCTGTATATTCCCGACTGAGGGGAAAACACGACCACCTGTTGGTCTCCTATTGTCCTTACAGTCTCCTCTTCTGTAGAAACCTCGTCAGCGACAAACCAAGCCCCGTTGTTATCTTCCCTGGCTAGAATTCTAATTCTAGAAACCTCTGGCATTTCAGCAGATTGGAGTACAGGAAGCGCCACGTTAAATCCAGTGGCGTACTTAGTGTCTACCAAGCAAACGTTGTTTCTAGATCTTATAGACCCGAATATTGACGGTGTGTTTGGAGTGTCGTCACTAAATACAACAGCGGAACCAGAGGTTTCGTCTACGAAAGCCAAAGAAGAGTACGGAGATATAGCCGATTCTTCTCCGTCGTCAAATATGAACTGAGTAGCAAACTGAAAGCACTTACCTGACAGGTTGTTCTCTTGAAACTCGTCATCTGTCTCAAAGCGAAACGAAGGGTCTCTTGTAGGGGCTGGAACTATAGAGTTTATTACGAACTGAAGCTCTACGTTCGTGTATTGATTGTAAGCCCCCTCTAAGGCCTTGTCAACGTTTATCTTTCTAGGAGGGTTTATGTCGTCGGTAAAGTAAAGTATTGAGGTGATCGTGTTGTCTCTCTGAATGTCTTTGTTCAACACATCAGCCTTCACAAAAGAGTTTGGGTCAAAGTTTAGATCGCTTATAAGAGTGCCATTCGATGGTGTTCTGTACACCACCGAATAGGTTTCTTCGATCATGTCGATCATGTAGACGATGTCGTCTCGGTTTGCGTTGTCTTCATTTGAAGCTGCAAAAACATACACCCTAGATCTTTGCGGGTCAGAAACAGACCCAATGACAGTCATGGGGTATTCTGGTACAGCGTCAGTAATGTTGGCAAACCCGAAAGCCCTTGTACCCCTTTGATTCTTTACTACAATCGCGCTATTTGCACCGTCCTCATTAAGGGTTATGTTGACAGCGTCAATAAGCTCACCCTGCTCAAGGTATCTCTGATCGCTGTCTGTATTAAGCTGTCTGGGTACAAACTTATCTATCTGCATTACAACTTAGGTGATTGCTTGGAGTTCTTTCTGATCGTCTTCAGCAATTCCTCCTTGGTGAAGGACTTCATTCTGGCGTTGGCCTTACGAAGCTCGTTGTAGTATTCTTGTCTAGCCCTAGCCTTTTCGTTGGCTGGGACAGAGGACTTTCTTTCGATAGCCCTGTAGTATATGTAGCTTCTGAGAGCTTGCTCTCCATACAAGTGAACGCTGGGGTCTTCTGCCCTGGCCTCGTCAGCAATGTACTCAAGCACGATCTCCGTGATGTCAGAGTTTACCGAGAGCTCGATTCTGTTCTGGTCCAAGTTGACCCTGAACTCCCCGTAAAGAGTGCCGCCACCTACTCCATAAAGCCTACCTTCGTTATTCTGGTACACGAAGTTTCTGAAGATATGAGAGTCAAATCCGCTTTTAATGCCGTCACCACCAACGGAAGAAAACCCAGCCGTGCCAGTTTTGGAGTCTTCTCTATCCTCGCACTCACCGCACTCCTTCATCTTCTGGGAGTAGTTGATGTTCTTGTTGTGCCCCAGAACGTAGACCAGCCCGTCATTACCGACGACCCCTACCTTAGTCCAGTCCACGTAGTCACATGGCAGTTCAACAGAATCGGACGTGGCATTTACGGACAACTTGAGGGACCGCACCACTTGGAGCATATCAAATCCCATCTCCCTTACACCCCTGAGCGCATGCGCCCTAATGGAGGTTTCTGGGACACTACCAGCGTAGTCGTCATGGTCTTGCGTGATTAGGAAGTCGTTTATGACTTCGGAAACTTTTACGTAATTCTTTGCCATCAGAAGGTTCTATCTCTTTGGTTTTCAGCCTCTTCTGCTTGCATTAAATTAACTACGTTGTTGTCTCTTATTGAGAGGCCAGCCAGCTGAGCCACCTCAAAAACCAGATCAGAGAGGTAGTGATCTGGAAGCTCAAAGTCAATGCTGTTTGTAGGATCAAACGTGTCATTACCGTTGATTGCCGTTACTGCGTAGTTCGGGAGGTTAGCACTCCTTGCACCAGCCAAAGTCCTGCCCTGAGGATACTTGTAGTATCTCATCTGGATTCTCTGTATGCTGGACGGGAACACCTCAATGTCCTCCCCTACTAGTGCAACGGGATGTGACTCGCTTGGAGCCAAGAGGTCACTGGTCAGTATTCTATCAATCTTACTTTCGTCATACACCATTTCGATTGGGACACGAGTAGACGTGCCCATGATGATAGTGCCGAATGTTGTTGCTGATATAATCCTAGACAGGTCGTCATTGGGGTCCTTGTCGAACACACCGTTTGCTTTCGTAATCGTGACCGACCTAGAAAAGTAGGCCAGGTCCTCCTCTACCCTTTTAAAGTAAGACTTGTCAGCCTTAGGGTTGAAGCCTGCTCTCTGCTTTCTGTGAGCGTCTTTCATCTCGTGAAAGAGTCTGTTGTAGACGTTCAGCTGAGCGATCTGAGCAAAGTTGTTGAACATGGCGGGCGTGACGAATCCACGCTGCTCTTTGTTAACGGCGTCTTTAAGGGTGTTGTATACGGCTTGAACGCTTGCCATACAGCAAATATACAAAAAGAAAAAGCCGCTCTGGGCGGCTCTTTCCGTGGGCTGTGATGCGAGTTAGCGGTTCAGTTGCTTATCGATTTCTTCAACAACAGGAACTGCAGCCTCAGTAAGGCAGTACCTCACAAACACATCTAGGGGATCTTTACCTGCAGGTACAGACACGATAAGCTGATTAGAGTCGTACCAACGAACTCCGTCACGGCTCATCTTGATGATCTGCATCTTAGCAGCCTGACGAAGCTTAGCCTTCATTTCCACAACAGGGTTGTCGAACGAGTCAATAAACTTCCTGGGGCTCTTCTTAGCCATGATAAGGAGGTCGTGCTTGATCTCGTTTACTGGGCGGTCAACGTTCATTCCGAACGAGATGGCAACGCCGAGCAGGTCGTTGAGGTCCTTATCCCTAACCAGAGAAACAGCATCAGCCATCAAGAACTCTTGATCGACCTTAATCTCTGCCTTCTTCTCTTTGTTCTCAAGCCTAAACATAGAACCACCGTTAGCCACGTTTCCTGGGTGGATATTCATGTAGTCCCTAAGGTTCGGTTGGTCAGGGCGAACAAAAAGCCTGCCATCATTGAACACAATCGCTTCGTTTACAGCGAACTGGGACTGTTCGTCTACAAAAACAGAACCCTCGTTGGGGCAGTATCTAATTTCCCTAACCGTATCTGTCTCCTTGTCATGAACGGTGGTTCCTACTTGCTTCATAAGAAACACGGCCCCTCTCTTTTTAAGGGTGGTGTATTCAAGAATTGCGTTTGTTTTTTCTTGCCTTTTGAACTGTGTCTTAGGCTTAGAAGTGGTTGCTTTTGCAACGGGTTTGGTCGTGGTTTTAGAGGGCCGACCTGGACCCCGCTTAGTTGTAGTACTC
>Ga0070754_10001238_pt1 | contig 20884 bp, 13 predicted proteins | sample VirMetDEL_Sep_01_FD_75181 | JGI IMG/M metagenome (GOLD analysis project Ga0070754, IMG submission 75181) | Aqueous microbial communities from the Delaware River and Bay under freshwater to marine salinity gradient to study organic matter... | ecosystem: Environmental > Aquatic > Marine >... | reverse complement strand
CACCGCAGTTAAAATCTGTCCAACTGTCCAACAGATATTAAAGTCGATCCGGAAATGGCCGGAGGTTGCTGATTCCTGTTTGGAAGAGATGGGTGGATACTCCTCCCGACAACATCGCGATGTGCTAAGGTGGTTTTGGTCAACGTCGCTGGAAAGAATACCAAAGTTCATGGAGCGGCTGCGGAAAAACGGTCGCCGGTGCAGTCGCTGTTCTCTAAGGTAATTGGGCTACTTCGCCGCGTGGTTTCTGCGCGTGATGCCGAGGATCCGGCGCACCGGACGCAGAATGAAATCAGTGGTTCAAGTCCGCATTTTCGAGATTGTTGCGTTGACGCCAGCGAGGGGGAACACGAGCTACTTTCTGTATAACGATACGACTTATACGACGCGTAGGAGCTCCCGTTTGTTGTCTGTCTCGCGTCGGTTGGTCAATCAGTCAATCGGAGGCGTTCAGGATAAACGTATTCTCATCGTCTGTATGCGGAAACGACGATTGACGAGATTTTGAATTTAGGTATATAAAGTATACGGATTGCGGGAATGTTCCCGTGTAGCTTTTATGCCCGTCTGGCGGAATGAGAAGCGATGCTAAAATGGGGTGTTGAACGGCGGTTGGAATTCATCGAGTTTCGGCTGTTTTGGGAGGGCGGGGTAAACCGCGCCGATCTTATTGAAATGTTCGGCGTTTCGGTGCCTCAAGCCTCCAAGGATCTTACCCTTTACCAAGAGCGGGCGCCACAGAACGCGGTCTACGACAAGAGCGCCAAGCGCTATGTCGCGGGGGAGGGCTTTACGCCCGTATTCCTTGATCCCGACCCAGATGCCTATCTGCTGCGGTTACGATCCTTTGCCGAGGGTTTCGTCGAGGCAGGGGCAAACTGGCTTGGACTTGCTCCCGCGGCAGATGTGGCCTTGACGCCGCGGCGCAAGGTGGATGTTGAAGTGCTGCGGCTGGTCTTGGCGGCGGTGCGCGACGGCAGATCGCTAAATGTTCACTATCAATCCATGAGCCGTGATCATCCAGACCCTGTTTGGCGACGTATCACCCCGCATGCCTTTGGCTATGACGGATTCCGCTGGCATGCTCGTGCATGGTGTCATGAAACATCGAAGTTTAAGGATTTTCTGTTGCCAAGGATCCTTGGCATCGATGCGCCGGGCGATCCGGGTGTCGATGGGGCGCAAGACCGCCTTTGGCAGGAAACCTTTGATATTGTCATCGTGCCCCACCCTGATCTCTCAACCGGGCAGCAGGCCGTGGTGGCAAAAGACTATGGCATGATAGGCGGCAGTGCGCGGCTGACCGTCCGCTATGCGATGCTGTTTTATGTGCTCAAGCGCCTTGGTCTTCTCAGCCCCGCGCAACGCCAAGATCCTCGGGCACAGCATATCGTCGCCGCGAATGCAGACGACCTTTCCATCGCCTTAGAGCGCGCGCAGTTCGAATTCGACGGGGCGGTGCATGACGCCGAGACCCGCCCATGACGCGGCTGATAGAGACGAAATACCGGATGTCGTTCAGTGTCGGTGGGCTGATGGTCCGAGAAGGCATGGCCGTGGCGCAGGAATACCGCTCGGGCGAATCCTGGGCTGAGGCACGCGAGCGCTTGTTGTCTGAGGGCGTTTCCTCGCTTCCCAAGCTGGCCTCACAGACACGTGTTTTGCGTGAAATTTTTGATCGGATCGGGCATTTGACCGAGGCAGAGCGCTGCTATTTGCTGGAAAGCGCCGATCGTTTGGAACAACAGGCGTTAATGTGGCTGGCGGTTTGCAGGACCTATCGCTTCGTCCGTGAGTTCACTGTCGAGGTGATTGTTGAGCGTTACCAATCCTGGCGGTTTGATCTTGGCCACGAGGTCTTTGATCGGTTCCTCGCGGAAAAAGCAGATATTGATCAAAGCCTTGCCGAACTCTCACTTTCAACCTGTGCGAAACTCAGGCAAGTTCTGTTTCGGATTCTACGCGAATGCGAACTGCTGAGCCGTGAGGGGAAAATTCAACCGATTTGGTTGTCTGCACGTATGAAGACTTTGATCGCGGAGACAAGCTCGGCGGATCTGTTGATCTTTCCGGGAAATGGGGGGCAGTCGTGAGCACGACTTTAGATCGCCGTAAGCGTGCCGAACACCTATTCAAGGTGATCTCAAGCGAGCGGTTTTTGAATAAACAAGGTCTTGGCAATGAAGTTCCGTTTTTCATCTGTGCTTACGGGGCGGAAGACGGCCTGACGATAGTTGATGATCGCAAGGACTTGATCGCCCGTCTCAGCCACGCCGGTGTTACAGTGCTTGATATCGACCTGTATGAGCTCTCACTGCAGGTGCTTCAGGATCGTGGGATTCTGGATCAGGTGCTGGACATCGAAGCGGATACCGATAAGTCTGAACTTAAAGAGCTTTTGCAAGGCGTGCTGGATCCGCAGGAACATCTGATTCCGGCGATTGGGCAACGGATCGACCGCGAGCCCCATGACGTTATCCTCCTGTCTGGCGTGGGAGAGGTATACCCGTTCCTGCGATCCCATAACGTCCTGAATAACTTGCAAAGCACCGCCAAAGACCGGCCAACGGTGATGCTTTTCCCGGGAAGATACACGCATGCGCTTGCGACCGGTGCGTCGCTAGAACTCTTTGGCGTTCTGCATGACGACAAATATTACCGCGCCTTCAATATCATGAATTACGAGGTTTGAGTTATGGCTGCCATTCTTCAAGACATTTTTGCCAAGCCCGTTGATCGGTCGATCGAGGGCGTCATCAAGGCCGACGACCGTGCTAGCCTGCGGATCGAACTTGATGAATATGTCATCACCAACGAGATCGGCGCCAAGCTTGAACAGTTTCTTGACGCCTATAATAACTATGAAACTGCCAACGGTGTTTGGATTTCAGGCTTCTTCGGGTCCGGAAAGTCCCACTTGTTGAAAATGCTTGCCCTGTTGCTGGAAAATGATGTGGTCGAAGGGGAGCGGGCCTTTGCGATTTTTGAGCGCAAACTGGCAGGCAACCCAATGCTGTCGGGCGCGTTGCGCAAAGCGGTCTCAATTCCCTCTCGGTCCGTTTTGTTCAACATCGATCAGAAGGCGGATGTGATCTCGAAGACTGATGTTGATGCGCTTTTGGCAGTGTTCCAAAAGGTCTTTGACGAATTGTGCGGCTATTATGGAAAGCTGCCGCATATCGCGCAATTCGAGCGCGACCTGAACAGCCGCGGCAAGCTTGATGCGTTCAAGTCAGCCTTTGAAAAATCGTCGGGAAAATCGTGGGAGCGTGGTCGCGAGCAAGCTTTGATGGAGGGCAAGCATGTAGCGGCTGCCTTCGCCGAGGTGACAGGCGACACAGTGACCGATATTTTGGGCCAATATCGCAAGGATACGCGGGTTTCGATTGAAGATTTTGCCAACAATGTGAAAGCCTGGATCGACGCGCAAGGGCCGAAGTTCCGGCTCAACTTTTTCGTTGATGAGGTCGGCCAATATATTGCTGACAACGTCAAACTGATGACCAACCTGCAGACTATCGCCGAGAGTCTGAATACCAAATGTAAAGGTCAGGCTTGGATTATTGTTACAGCTCAACAGGATATGGGTTCGGTCGTCGGCGATCTGACGGCGCAGCAAGAGAATGATTTTTCCAAGATTCAGGCTCGCTTTGCCAATCGGATGCCGCTGAATTCCCAGGACGTGGCCGAAGTCATTCAAAAGCGCTTGCTGGCCAAAACGGATGCTGGCCAGATCACCCTTGGCAACCTCTATGATGCCGAGGAAAACAACCTGCGCACTTTGTTCGAGTTCGGGGATAACTCTTTCAAGTTCAAGAATTTCGTAGGCAAAGAGCAGTTTGTCGCAAGCTATCCGTTCCCGAACTACCAGTATGATCTGTTCCAGCGCGCGATCATGGGCTTGTCACAACACAACGCTTTTGAGGGCAAACACAGCTCGGTCGGGGAACGTTCGATGCTGGGTGTGTTCCAAGAGGTTGCCAAGCGGCTTGCCGATACTCCTGTGGGCGGTCTTGCAACCTTTGATCTCATGTTCGAAGGCATTCGCACGGCGCTGAAATCCTCCGTGCAGCAGTCGATTCAATTGGCAGAGAAAAACCTAGGCGACGCATTTGCAGTTCGGGTTCTGAAATCGCTGTTCCTTGTGAAATATGTCAAGGAATTCAAACCAACCGCGCGGAACATCTCTATCCTGTTGCTCTCGCAGTTCGACGCAAATCAAACCGAACAGCGCCGCCGGATTGAAGAAGCATTGTCGCTGCTGGAGCGCCAGACGCTGATCCAACGCAATGGTGACGCCTATGAATTCCTGACGAATGAGGAAAAGGACGTCGAAGCTGAAATCAAGGCGATTGCCGTCGATCCGGCTGAGATCGAGCGGCATCTCGACGAACTCGCCTTCGGATCCATCCTGCGCCATACGAAGATCCGCCACGGTGCCACGGGTGTCGATTACCCCTTTACGCGCAAGCTTGACGGGCATGGGCTGAGCAAAGAATACGAGCTTTCGGTCAACTTTATTTCGCCGTTCAGTGATGATGCGGACGCGCCTGAAATGGTGCGTATGAACAGCATGGTGCGTGATGAGTTGGCTGTCGTTCTGAACCGCGACGTGCGTTTTACCCGTGATCTGGTTTTGTGGATTCAGACCAGCAAATTCGGCCGCCAAGCGTCGATGGGGCAAGAACAGCCCGGTAGAGATCGGATCATCGCCGAAAAGCGGGATCAAAATTCTCGGCGCGAAAAGGACTTGCTGACGCGCTTGCGTGTGTTGATGGCCGAAGCTCGTATGTTCGTGCGCGGGACCGAGCTGGAGATTGGCGGAGACGACCCACAGGATCGTCTTGTGAAGGGATTTCAGGCACTGGTCGATAAGGTCTATACCAACCTGCCTATGCTGCACGGTAACAGCTTTACCGAAGCGGATCTGGGCCGCGCCGGCCGTGTGGACGGTGGATTGTTCGGTGCAGAGGGCAGTGGTCTGACCGAGGCCGAGCAAGAGGTATTGAACCACGCGCAGGGGCAGATGCGGCTGGGCGTCAAGGTTTCGGCCAAGGCACTTGTCGAAAAGTTCTCCGCCAAACCGTATGGTTGGCCGGCCGTCGCAGCTCTTTGTATAACCGCCAGTCTGGTGGCGCGGGGCAAGCTCGAGGCGCGATCAGACAGCGTCCTGCTGGAGGGCGATGCGCTGATCCAAGCCCTGCGCAATAGCCATACGCTGGGTAATATCCTTCTATCGCCGCAGATTGAATTCACAGCGGCGCAAATCCGGAAATCCCGCGAGATTTTTCAGGAACTGTTCGATCTGCCAGCCTCTGGCAACGACGCACGCACCCTTGGCGGGGAATGGCAATCGCAGGCCCGCAAACTTTTGGCGGAACTCGACTCTTTGGCGCGGCAGGCCCCAAGCTATCCGTTCGTTGCGACTCTTGACCCGCTCCGCCAACAGATCGACGCGATGCGCGATCAGGCAGCGAGCTGGTTTATCATCGGCCCGGTGGGCCTTGAAGACCGGATTTTAGATGCCAAGGAGAAAACCCTCGACAAAATCCGTAGCTTTATGTCTGGCCCGCAAAAGGCGATTTATGACGATGTGCGTGCCTTCCTTGCCGCTCAGGAATCGAACCTAGTCTATGTTGATGCCGCCGCGGCGGAGACCCTGCACAAAGCCCTCGCTGATCCGGAATGTTTCAAAGGCACGGCAATTCAGGCGCTGAAAGCCGATTTCTACGCACTGAAGGAACGCATCGAACAGACCGTTCTGACCGAGCGCACCAATGTCGCCACCGCGATTGAGGATGTCGTCACGAAGATCGCCCAGACGTCCGAATTCCGCGCGCTGGACGAAGGTCAGCAGGCGCGCGTTCGCGAAGGGCTGGCGGCGCATCAGACACGGCTTGCCACGCAGACCCATATCGCCGTGCTGCGGGATCGCGCGACGGGGGTGCGCAGTGATTTGCTGGCCGATACGCTAAACCAGATCGCCGCCCTTGCCCCGCAGCCTGCGCCCTATGCCCTCCCCCCGTCTACCGGCGGGCAAATGGATGAGGCGCCGTCAAAGGCCCCGATCACCCCGGCAACTCCCGCCCCAAAACTCACCTACATCAAGGCGCAGTCCATCCCCGTGCCCTTTACCAAATCCTATCTGGAGGATGAGGTCGACGTGACCCGCTATCTGGATGCCGTAAAAACAACCCTGCTGGCCCAAATCGCTGCAGGCAAGAAGGTGCTTGTCTGATGGACACCAACGCATTGAAGAAATTCGCCCAAGCCGCCCGCAACCTGCTGATCGATCAGGTCACAGCGCGTCTGGATCTGGCCTTGGCACAAGGCGGGGCAGCGCGGCGGGAATACCCAAAGGCGGTGCAAAGCCTTGAGGCCGCCTGCGCCACCAACCGCGGGCAGGTGATCGAACAGGCCGCCTATGCGTGGTTCAACCGCTTTACCGCCCTGCGGTTCATGGATGCTACCGGCCTGACCAACCCGCGCGTGGTGTCACCCGCCGACGGTGCCACCCGCCCCGAAATTCTGGCCGAGGCGCTGGCAGGCAACCTGCCCGATGGCGCGCGGCCTGAGATTGCCGAATACCTCAACGGCACCCGCCCCGCGCATGATCCGCAGGCCGAGGCGTATCGGCTGCTGCTGATCCACGCCTGCAACCACTGGCACGGGCCGATGCCCTTTATGTTCGAACGGGCCGAGGATTATTCCGAACTGCTGATGCCCGATGACCTGCTGTCGCCCGACAGCATTCTGGCCCGCCTGCGCGCGGTGATGACGACCGACGCCTGCGCGGATGTCGAAATCATCGGCTGGCTTTACCAGTTCTACATCAGCGAGAAGAAGGATCAGGTCTTTGCGGGGCTGAAGAAGAACGTCAAGATCACCGCCGAAAACATCCCCGCCGCGACGCAGCTGTTCACCCCGCATTGGATCGTGCGCTATTTGGTGGAGAACTCGCTGGGGCGGCTTTGGCTGCTCAATCGCCCCGCCTCGAAACTGGCGCTTCAGATGGAGTATTACATCGCGCCCGAGGAACCGGAGACGGATTTTCTGCGCCTTGAGCGCCCTGAGGATATCCGCATCTGCGATCCGGCCTGCGGGTCGGGGCATATGCTGACCTATGCGTTTGATCTCTTGCACGCGATCTATGCCGAGGAAGGCTATGACGCCGATGCCATCCCCGCGCTGATCCTGACGCATAACCTGCACGGGGTCGAGATTGACGATAGGGCAGGCGCGCTGGCGGCCTTTGCGCTGGTGATGAAGGCGGCGGCACGGCTGGGGCGGCGCAAGTTTTTGCGCCTTGGGGTGCAGCCCAATATCTGCGTGATGCAGGATGTGCGGTTTAGCGACAGCGAACTCGATCCTGACTCGCCGCTGTGGAAGATCGCCCCGCGTTCGGACGCGCTGGTGGAAACGCTGCGGCAGTTTGAGGCGGCCAAGAATTTTGGGTCGCTGATCGTGCCGAAACTGCGGGATCCGGCCGAGGTGGCGCGGGTGGTGCGGTTGAAGGAGTTCGGGGGCGACCTGCTGCTGCGCGATGTGCAAGAGCGGGTGCTGAAGGTTCTGGAGATGGCCGAGGCCCTATCTCCCAAATACCATGTGGTGGTGGCCAATCCGCCGTATATGGGTTGGAAAGGGATGAACTTAGCCCTGCAAGGCTTTGCGAGATCACAGTATTCAGACAGCCGAAGTGATCTCTTTGCGATGTTCATGGAGCGGGCTTCAACTCTATCAAAGCGTTCCGCGTCAGTCGCTATGATTAACATGCAATCATGGATGTTTCTTTCATCTTTTGAGAAACTTCGCGGCAAGTTGCTGTCAAAGATGCAGATAGCGTCCATGGCTCACCTTGGCGAACGAGGTTTTGACACTATCGGTGGTTCAGTCGTGTCCACTACAGCATTTGTATTTATTAACGCAACAAACCCAAAAAGTCTCGGAGATTACTTCCGGCTTACATCTGGCAGCAGTGAAGCGGAGAAATCCGCTTTGTTCCGGAAGTCTCTTTCTGGAACCACTTCCGGCGTTCACTACCGATACTCATCAGAAATGTTCCAGAAAGTGCTAGGGTCGCCCATTGCCTATTGGATCACAGAGGATTTTCGTGAACTTTTCTCGAAGCATCAAACCTTGGCAAGTGTCGTGGATGCGTGTCAAGGTATGTCCACCGCAGATAATGATCGCTTCGTTCGCCAATGGCATGAGGTGGTTGATGCCCGATTTGCGCGTCCGTTATCAGAAAACTTTTCTGGCGACCAACGAAAATGGTTCGCGTATGACAAAGGTGGAGAGTATAGGAGATGGTTCGGCAACAACTCTTCGGTCGTCATGTGGGAGAACGACGGGTCACTGATCAAGTCACTCCAACCAAAGAGTGTCGTGCGCAATGAGCAGAGATATTTTCAGTCTGGCGTCACTTGGGGAAAAATAACCAGTGGCCCGTTTAGTGCGCGATTTTCACCCGAAGGTGCGATCTTCAGTGATGCAGGGATGAAAGCCTTCCCAAAAGGTTCGGAAGATAAGTTCTCAGTCCTCGGATTCTTCAACTCCTGCGTTGCCCCCAAAATGCTAAGCGTTTTGTCGGAAACTATTAACTTCGAACAAGGGAATATCGCGCGACTTCCAGTCGTATGGGCCGATGGCTCTGTAGCGAGGCAGCTAAGCGAGAACTCTAAGTCCGACTGGGACGCCTACGAAACCTCGTGGGATTTCACCACCCTCCCGCTGCTCGCCCCCGAGCATCGGGCCGAGACGCTGGCGGCCAGCTATGCCGCCTTGCGCGCCCATTGGCAGGGCATCACCGACGAGATGCAGCGGTTGGAGGAAGAAAACAACCGCATCTTCATCGACGCTTACGGCCTCTCAGCCGAGCTGACCCCAGAGGTGCCGCCGGAAGAAATCACCCTCACCTGCAACCCCGCCTATCGCTATGGCGGCAAGGCCACGGCGGAAGAACTGGAAACCCGCCTGCGCGCCGACACCATGGCCGAATTCCTGCACTATGCCGTGGGCTGCATGTTTGGCCGCTATAGCCTCGACGCCCCCGGCCTGATCCTTGCCAATCAGGGCGAAGGGCCGGCCGATTACCGCGCCCGCGTGCCGGAGCCGACCTTCGATCTGGATGCCGATAACGTCATCCCGATCCTTGACGGCGACTGGTTCGCCGATGACATCGTGACCCGCGCCCGCGATTTCATTCGCATCACCTTTGGCGAGGCGAAGTTCCGCGAAAACCTGTCCTTCGTTGAGGAGGCGCTGGGGAAGGATCTGCGCAGATGGTTCACGCGCGATTTCTTTGATTACCACGTGCGCCGCTATAAAAAGCGCCCGATTTATTGGATGTTCTCCTCGCCCAAGGGCAGCTTTAACGCGCTGATCTATATGCACCGCTATCGCCCCGATACGGTGTCGGTGGTGCTGAACCAATATCTGCGCGATTACATCGGCAAGCTGGAGGTGGAGCGCGGGCGGCTGGACAAGCTGGCCGATGATCCCACCGCCACCCCCAGCGCGCGGACAAAGGCGCTGAAGGACGTGGGCGCGGTGGTCAAGCAGATCGAGGAGCTGACCGCGTGGGAGCGGGACGTGGTCTATCCGCTGGCGCAGGAAAAGATCGCGATTGATCTGGATGACGGGGTCAAGCGGAACTATCCGCTGTTCAACGGCGCGTTGAAGCCGATCAAAGGGTTGGAGGCGGCGGATGACTGATCGCATCACCGCGGGCCTTTTGCGGCTGTATGAAGACCAAGGCCACCGGATTGTGTTCTGGTATGACGCGGCCCGCGATCTGCGCGGGGCGTTTGAGGCTGTGGAGATTGCGGGCGTGACCAAGGTGGAGATCGCCAATAACGAGTTCGGGTTGAAATACCGGATGCTGCGGCAGGAACCGAAGGCGCGGTTTTTGGTGTATAAAGAGGCGGCTGAGCCACCGATGGAGGAAAACTGGCTGTTGGATGTGCAGCTGGCCACGGCGGTGTTCCGCGCCGATCAGGTGGCGATCTGGCTGGCCGAACTGGGGATCAACCCGCGGTTTGAGGCCGCCGTGCGCGACCATGCCGAGTTTTACCGTGCGGCGAAGCGGTTGGCGCGGCTGGGGGAATTGGAACGCGAGCGCCCCTCACAAACCGAACAGGAAGTGCGCCGCAAGATGTTGGCGGTCTGCGCCGAAGCGGAAGGCGATCTGGACACGGTGATTGAGTGTCTGCTGGGCGAATTGGCCGAAGAGCGCGACGATGCGCTGCGGTTGATTGAGCGGGTGGGGCTGACGGGTTTCTTGTGGAAAGAGGTCGGGCTGCGCTATGGCTATGCCTCGGCCAACCCCGATTTTCAGGATTTCGCGATAACCCTGTTCGCCAGCGCTTGGGGCAGGGCGATGGGCGAGGCGGCGGCGCTGAATGCCGAGGCCGCCCTGATGTTCCGCCGCTGGAGCGCGTCGCGCCGCTGGGCCGAAGCGTTTGGAACACTGTCGGGCGCGTATCAGGACGTGCTGAAGATCCGCGACGACGTGCAGCCGCGCGATTTCCGCAGCTTGATGCCGCATGACCACTTTGAGGAGATCGACCGGCGCATCATCCTTGCCATCGTGGACGGGCTGGCCAAGCAAAGCCTTGTCGCGGGGGATGTGCTCAAATGGGTGCGCGAGCGGCGGCAGAGCCATTGGTATAACGTCTATGCCGATGTCTATCAGGCCATCGGATATGCCACCGAGTTTCAGCAGTCACTGGCCGAGGCCGACTTGACGATGACCAGCGTGGCAGACGGCGTGAAACGCTATGCGGCGAGCTGGTTTAGACTGGATCAGCTCTATCGTAAGTTCATCTATCACATGCAGAAAAGCGGTCAGGCTGGGCTGCTGTCGGAACTGTATGAGGCGGTGGAGAACCGCTACACTACGAATTTCGTTTTGAAACTGAACGATGCCTGGCAAGATCACGTCACCAAACTGACTGATTGGGCTGTGCCCGGCTTTCCGCGCCAGATGGATTTTTACAAGGATCAGGCGGCCGAGTTCCGCCGCAAAGATCAAAAGGTGGTCGTCATCATTTCGGACGCGCTCCGCTATGAGGTGGCCGAAGAGGCGCTGCGCGAGATCCGCAAGTTGAACCGGTTTGACGCCGAGTTGAAGCCAATGATCGCGTCTTTGCCGAGCTATACCCAGCTTGGCATGGCGGCGCTTTTGCCGCATCGCAGTTTGGCATTCCGCGACGATAGCGATCTGGTGCTGCTAGACGGGGAAAGCACCGTCGGGGCGGCTGCGCGCGAAAAGGCACTGATGGCCGGGCGGGCAGGGGACCGGGCCAAGGTTCTGTCCGCAAAAGATTTTATGAATCTTGGTGCGACCGAGGGGAAGGACCTCTTTCGCGACCACGATATCCTGTATCTCTACCATAATCAGATCGATGCAACCGGTGACAAGCTGGTCAGCGAAGAGTTTGTGCCAGCCGCCGCTGAGACCGCAATCGAAGATCTGGTTAAGCTGGTGCGAAAGCTGACCTCGGCCAATTTTTCGAACATTCTGATCACCGCCGACCACGGGTTTCTTTGGCAACATCGCGCGCTTGATGAAAGCGGCTTTGCTTTGGCCGAACCCGAGGGCGACATCATCACGCGCAATCGACGCTTTGTTATTGGGCGGGGCCTGCGCGCGGGCGCGGGAATGAAGAAGTTTGCCGCAGCAGAGCTTGGGCTCTGGGGCGATCAGGATGTTTTGATCCCGAACTCGATCAATCGCCTGCGTGTCAAAGGGTCTGGCAGCCGTTATGTTCATGGCGGCGCAAGTTTTCAGGAAATTGTCCTGCCTATTTTGCGTGTCGGAAAGCAACGTAAAGAGGATATCGGGCAAGTCGCTGTTCAGATCATTCCGCCTGGCCGCGCTCAAATCACCACAGGGCAGATTCAGATCAATCTCTATCAAGTAGAGCCTGTGACCGAAAAGCGACAGCTGCGACAGGTGACGGCATCCATTTTTGCAAATGACGGGATGCTGCTTTCAGACGAAGTTGAGCTGACTTTTGATTTCACGTCCGACAACCCTCGCGAGCGTGAAATGCCGCGCAGCTTCCTGCTGACCAGAGCTGCAGATGATTATAACAATCAGGCAGTGTTTTTGAAGCTGCGCTCGCGCATAGGCAAGACCAGCCATTTCGAGGATCACGCGGTTCTGCAGTTATTGCTGAAGCGCGGGATCAACACAGATTTCGATTTTTGAGGTGCCCATGACGACGCTGGATGACAAGATCAACGAACATTTCGCGGGCTTTGTGGTTCGCAAGGATCTGGTAAAGGCCGTCAAGGGAAACGCAATCGTCCCGACCTATGTGCTGGAATACCTGTTGGGGCAATATTGCGCCACCGATGACGAGGCGTCGATCGCGACTGGGATTGAGACGGTCAAAGACATTCTGCGCAAGCACTATGTTCATCGGTCCCAAGCCGGATTGGTGCAGTCAACCATCAAGGAAAAGGGACGCTACAAAGTCATTGATCAGGTCAGCGTCGCCCTGAATGAGAAGACCGATGCCTATGAAGCGGTTTTCGAGAACCTCGGCATCAAGCGCGTTGCCATCGACAGTGCGACCGTCAAGGCGCATCCCAAGCTGTTGGTTACAGGCATCTGGTGTATTGCCGATGTGCAATACGAGTTTTCCGATGACAACCGGATATCGCCGTGGATCATTGATACCCTAAAGCCGATCCAGATCGCCCGTGTCGATTATGACAGCTATCGCGAGACCCGCGACCACTTTGGCACCGAAGAATGGATCGACCTGTTGATGCAAAGCATCGGCTTTGATCCGGCAGCCTTTGGGCGTCGGTCGAAGTTGCTGCAGTTGATGCGTCTGATCCCCTTTGTCGAGCGGAACTATAACATCATCGAGCTGGGGCCGAAGGGCACCGGAAAATCGCATATCTACTCGGAATTCTCGCCGCACGGTCAGCTGATCTCTGGGGGCGAAGTTACGGTTCCGAAGCTGTTTGTAAACAATTCAAACGGACGCATCGGTCTGGTTGGCTATTGGGATGTTGTGGCATTCGATGAATTTGCCGGGCGGGAAAAGACCGCCAACAAGGCGCTTGTCGATATCATGAAAAACTACATGGCAAACAAGCAGTTTTCGCGCGGGGTTAACCCCATGGGGGCAGAAGCCAGTTTTGCCTTCGTCGGGAACACAGATCACAACGTGCCCTGGATGCTGAAGAACAGCGACCTGTTCGAGGCCCTGCCACCCCAATTCCACGACAGCGCGTTCATCGACCGCCTGCACGCCTATCTGCCGGGATGGGAGGTTGGCATCATCCGGGGCGAGATGTTCACGTCCGGCTACGGGTTCATCGTTGACTACCTTGCCGAGATTTTGCGCCATCTGCGCTCTGAGGATTTCTCGAACCGCCCTGATCGCTTTTTCACCATTCCTGTCCAGACCCATATTCGCGACCGTGCCGCGATCAACAAAACAATGTCAGGGTTGTTGAAGCTGATTTTCCCGAACGGTGGCGAGACCGAAGCCGAAGTGGAAGAACTGCTGCGACTTTCAATCGAATGCCGCAAAAGGGTCAAAGATCAGCTTTTGCGGATCGACAGCACATTCGAGGCCGCAGATTTTCACTACGTGGCATCCGACGGGGTAAAGCGGAAGGTGAGGACCCTTGAGGAAGAGGAATTCCCGCAGTTTTACCATCGCGGCCTCGCTGTCGATGACGATACCGTGGTGGAGGAGGCGGGCGACGCGGCACATGACGAAACTGTGCCGGATACCGCGGCCCCTGCGATGGCTGCCGTTCCTGTCAGGGTAAATCTGGCAAAAGGGAACGCTGTCGTTACCCCAAAACCTGGGCATGTTGTCTTTGCAGAAAACCGCAAGGGGATCAGTTTTGACATGATTTTCGGCCCTTGGACCGATGGCGCAAGCCTCATCACGATCACCGACCCCTACATTCGAAAGTTTCATCAAGCCCGGAATGTGATGGAGCTGGTCGAGATGCTTATTCGCCGAAAAGCGCCCGAGGATCAGATTGTGGTGCATCTGGTGACCGCGCCTGACGACGGCAGCATGCAGGAGCAGCGGGAGTGCCTTGACGGGATTTCAGAGGCTTGCACTGGAACCGGTGTTGATTTTACCTGGGCATTCGATGGCACGGGGACCATGCATGCGCGAGACATAAGCACCGACACAGGGTGGAAAATGGTGCTCGACCGTGGATTGGATATTTTCCAACCGACGCCACGGAAACTGAACGGGTTTTCTTTGGGCGAGCGGATGCAGGAACACAGAATGATCAAGGGGTTTTATGTGACCTATGTGGCTCAATCCGGGGCGGACTCCTAGTGCTGGCCGTATCGGCCACACCCCGTTTATCCAAATGTGATCGCTCGGCCGGAGCAATCGCATCGCGTTTGCAGCTTGGTTTTTTTGGATCATGGTAACCGGCCGATTTTTACGGCGGTGGTTTTGCCTTGATGCGAGCGACGAGTTCTTCGTCATCGACAAAATCATCGAGGAATTGGTGCCAGCTGTCAGTGGTGCTTCGGGCATCCCTAAGCATGGCGGTTAGTTCCTCGACGCCGTCATCGGTCAGTGCGGTGATTGTTTCTTCCGGACCAGTATAGACGCTGATGATCGAGCCGTAGGTCAGGTTGTCGTCATTCCAGACAATGGCTTCGAGAAGCTCCGGATCTTCGTCCATCATCTTGGCGACGTAGTCGAGGGTGCAGACGTGGGTGACGGCAGCCATCAGGCGGCCTCGGCGTTTGGGGCGGCGAGTGGCGACCAGTGACCTGCCACGGGATTTTTCCTCCACCGTCGATTAGAGTCCGGCCCAACTTTGCGCTGCTCCCCAAGTTTGGACCGCCGGAAGCTGGAATTTCCCGGCTCTTTCACGATGGCGGGCTGGATGCGCCATCGGGATAGTGCATGGCAATCGGGACGTTATATCCGATTGCGCTATGGGGTCTGTCTTCGTTGTAGTGTCTACGCCAATCCTCCAGCTTTTCCCGCGCATCTGCAAGGCTCATGAACCAATGTGCGTTCAGACATTCTGACCTGAGCTTGCTGTTAAACGCCTCAATGAAGCCGTTGTCGGTTGGTTTTCCGGGGCGGGAGAAGTCGAGGATAACGTGGTTGGCATAAGCCCAAAGATCGAGGTCTCGTGAGATAAATTCGCTGCCGTTGTCGACCCTTATCGTCTTGGGATAGCCGGTCCGGGCGCAGACCCGTTCCAGTGTCTGCACGACGTCTTCGCCGCGGTAAGAAAACCGCGGATCGTCCGCCGGGCAGAAGCGGGAATGCGTGTCGACGATCGTCAGAATCCGCAGTTTGTTGCCCATGGCCAGCTGGTCGTGGACGAAATCCATCGCCCAAACGTCGTTCGGCCCAACAGCCTCCTGCCGGTCTTCCCGCAGCTTTGCCTTGACCCGACGCTTCGGGTGCTTGCTGCGCAGTTGCAAGCCTAACTCATTGTAAATCCTTCGCGTCTTCTTCATGTTGATCCCCCATCCTTCGCGGCGCAACAGAACATGCACGCGCCGGTAACCATACCGCACGCGCGTCTCGCAAATTTTCTTGATCCGTCGTTCGACGGGAGACTGGTCAGTGCGCCGGGACTTGTAGTGAAACGTCGAGGTGTCGAACTGCAGAGCCCCACAAGCCCCGCGGATTGACACGCCCCAATCGATGCACATCCCGCGAACCAACTCGCGCATCCGGCCAGGCTTCAAAGCTTTCGGCGAATAACGTCCTGCAACATCTCACGGTCCAAGGTCAGATCAGCGACAATCTTCTTCAGCCGCCCGTTCTCGTCTTCAAGCGCCTTCAACCGGCGCATCTCATCAGGCAGCAAGCCACCATAGCGCTTCTTCCAGTTGAAGTAGGTCGCCTGGCTGATCCCAGCCTTACGACAGATCTCTGCTACAGGCGTGCCTTCCTCGCCCTGCCTCAGGATGAAGGCCTTTTGCCCCTCCGTGAACTTCGATGCCTTCATGCGTTATCGCTCCTCTCCCAGCCAGGGAAGATTAGCGGAAAACTCCAGTTCTAAACGATCCTATTTCCGGGGGGCAGAGCATAACCTCAAGGACTCTGCGCAAAGCTGGAGGGAACTTGGGGCACAGGTCACATCTAACGCGCATGGATATAAAAAATATCTGGACATCATAAGTATGCCCATATATTAGAATAAATATGGCTTCCTTAAACCTCTGCCATTTAACTAGTCGTTATCCCATCCCCCCTTGTTTAAGGAGCAATTTTTGATGACCGAAGCCTCACTGTCTCACGGTGCGAATGACCCGACTTCGATAACGCTAAACCAGGTTGCAGTAGAGGCTTTGCGGGCCATGGAGGACATCTCGGAAAGCGCCGCGAAACAATTTCAGCGTGCCGCCCCAAGCGGCACCGCAGTCATGGGAGCGCTGAACAGTTTCAACAACCCAAATGTTGGGCGTAACCTCGGCCATATACAAAGCCAAGCCCAGCGTGCAGCACATGATCTTCAACACGAGCCCTTCATCGCTCGTGTCAAGGTTCAGACCGCAAGTGGCGAAGATATGGTCTATTACTTCGGTCGCAACTTTACTGTGAACACGCCGGGAATCAAGATGGCCGGCTAAACTTCAGATGCGCCGGTTGCGCGTTTGGCAGCGTTGGAAATCGACGACCCTTTCCGTCTGCCTAATGGGCAAGAAGTCGTGGTCGTCGAGACAGGTCGCTATGCCCCGCGACTTTTAGCAGAGGGTTGGGACGGTCTGAACAACACTATTGCTCACGTGGACTTTGAGGCAGTTGGCGTCCCGTCGCTGCGGGCTGTATTGCGGGGCGGAGCAGCGGTCCTGAATGATGACCCCTTTGCTGCCTTTGATCAACCGATGACATGGGCCAAAGTGCGTCGGCAAAGCCTGAGGGGCACTGGGCTTCAGGATCAGGATATCTTGAATAAAGTTCAGGATGAGATTTTCCGCCTGCCAATGAGTCGCCAAGTCATGCTTGAAGGACCTCCTGGCACTGGCAAGACATCAACACTTATCAAGCGGTTAGCGCAAAAGTTGGCAATAACACAAGATAGTTACGAAGACTTTCGCTTGGTTGAAGAAAACAACTTGGGCGGCACTCACCGCGACAGCTGGATAATGTTCTCCCCTACCGAGCTTTTGGAACTGTATCTGCGAGAGGCATTTAACAAGGATAACGTAGCTGCGGGGCAAAAGCGTGTGCAAACCTGGGCAGATTTTCGAAATGATCTGGCGACGCGTGTTCTGGGTCTTTTGCGCAGTGGGGGACGAAAAACGGGCTTTCAGCGAGAAGAAAACGTCCAGCACCTCTCGCCTCGTGCGCTTGCCAGTCAGCCGAAACTTTACGATGCCTTTTACCGGTTTCAGAGTGAAAGCTCGCGGACCGAGCTTGAGGCTTCATTGGCTCTTTTACTGGATAGCGGTGAGCCTGAGTTGAGGGAAGCGGCACAGCGCATCGTAAACAGGCTGCAGGTCGGATCTTCGATCCTTGCGACATATCTTGCGGTTGACGCCCAGGCCGAAGCCCTTCGTGGATGGGTTCTAAGGGCACGGGATGGTTTGAACTCTGAAATTACGCGGCGAATTGATGTTATCGCACGTCGCCGCATCGCGGATATGCCAGCTCTTCAACAAATCGTGGCAAAGATGAATGACTCTGAGGTCGACGATCAAGATGAGGATGATGACGATACACTTGAGCCCGAAGCTCTCCCTAAGACTACTAGCGAAAGCCTGCGCCGCGCGTTGCGCGGAGCGGTCCGAGCTCTGTCACTCGCTGCGTCACGCAAACGGCCTGTAGCAAGCAACTCTATCTACCTGCCCGCTGTCGACTGGTTAGGTGAAGGTGCCATCGCCGATGCCGACCTTTTGGCTATGGGCCGGCTTTATGCGCTTATTGCGGCAGTGGGGCGTGTGACTCTGGTAACGCGTAACAACTTTACTAAATTGCCAAAACGCTACCGGGCCTTTCGTCGCGCTTCACTTACACAATGGTTCTTACCCGAAGCAGCGGATGCCACAAAGCTGACCTACGACGAATTGGACTTGCTTGTAGCTACCCATCTCGAAATGGCCCACGAACTTTTGTCATCCCCGCAAGTGCGCGGTAACTTGGGGCAGGGGAGTTTGCAAATTCTGGCGCCTTTGCGGTCGGAGTTTCGTAATCAGGTCGTCGTGGACGAAGCGACCGACTTTTCGCCGCTACAATTGCGTGCTATGGCCAACCTTACTACGCCAGGAATAAGGTCTTTTTTTGCATGCGGCGACTTTAACCAACGGTTACAAACGTATGGTGTCCCTGATCGCGAGGCTTTTATGTGGGCGGTGCCAGGAATTGAATTCCATCAGGTAACCAAGTCCTATCGCCAATCCGAAGAGCTACGCGAATTTGCTGATCGGTTGATCACCCTGGCGGGCGGCGAATTGAATGCAGTCGAAGGAGAGGGCGAGAGAGGCACAGAAGGCTTTGTTCCGACCTTCCATCTGGGCAACGACCCGTATGACCAAAGTTGTTGGATTGCCGCCCGGATCGAAGAGATCGGTCGAATTCATCAGGACCTGCCTTCGATTGCAGTATTCGTGCCCGATGAGGCACATGTAGCCGCTGTAGCGCAGGACCTGCGGACGGCGCTGTCTGAAACCAACATTGATGTCATGGCCTGCCCAGACGGCAAGGTTCTTGGACGCGATCACCATGTCCGCGTCTTTAGCGTTGACCATATCAAGGGATTAGAGTTTGAAGCGGCCTTTTTCCATTCGGTGCAGGATTTGGCAGGGGAACATCCCGACCTTTTCGACAAGTTCCTGTATGTTGGCGCAACACGTGCAGCCACTTTCCTTGGCCTGACAGCTTCGGGAACCTTGCCGCCCGTGTTGGAACAGGTAACCTTGAACCTGCCTGATCGTTGGGAATTGCAGGCATGAACAAAGGCCTTGGATGATGGTTAAAATTTTTCGCAAAATATCCCAAGACTATACTGATCCTTAAAACAATTGGGAGGGCGACGGTTTTCATCTCTGACGATGATCTTTGTTCGGGTGCTAATATTTTTTGGCGCTATTGTTTAAGCAGCCGAGTAATCAGCCTTTGCCTCCTTTGCCTCCTTTGCCTCCTTTGCCTCCTTTGCCGCGAGGCGGGACTTGTGTTTTGGTTGATAAAGACCACGGCACTCTATTGGCTTGCCTTCGGGCAGCCGCGCCAGTCAGACCTGCTCGCGATACTCGAAACTTCCGCATCCCAAGATATACAGTCGCTCATGACCTGCTTGACACCATGGGATGTTACGCACCTACCCGATACCGACTGCACCAACCTGCAAGGAGACGAACAGCATGAAATATCGTGACCACGACGACCCAAAGATCTTCACAGAATGCGTTTCGGCCATCACGTTGAAAGGCCGCCCGCAAGGGCTTCTGGAGGAGTGGCTAACAGAATCGGAAGTTATCATTACTGTTGCGCCTGGGCCGCGAAGAGGACCCCAAAAGACACGGCCGTGGCTTGCTGTGGACGAACTCGACGAACTGGCATGGGCGGGTAAAATATGTGAGGCCGTGGTTGAATCTGACCATCTAGAAGCATCGTCGGATCTGTTTTTGTTGAGGAATGTCGAGCGAATTACCATCTATGTTCTCGGAGATTCCTTTGAAGATAATGATTTCGAGACGTTCCAAAATGCCATAGAAAATTTGGAAAAATTAAGCCATCTCAGTATCGTGGTGACTCAAAGTGCGCTCGCCTATGCAAATGAGCACTTTGTGTGGAAACGTTCAGGGATTACATATGCCATCGCGGCGGCTTCTCGCCGCGGCAAGTAAACACCTTTACACCCGTGCCCTCTCCCTTCCGCGCTTTTCCGCGTCTTCGATCGCTCGCCCAAGATCCCAATCGGCGGTGTGCAGGATGCGCAGCGATACCCGCATCGCGCGGGCTTTTAATAAGTGGACGGTGTTTAGGCACAATTTCGGTGACCTGCTCCCCTGAAAAGTCCGCAATTTCGAGTTAGTCTGTTCCTTACAAAGGAGACAGACGATGAAGCGATCAAGGTTCACGGAAGAACAAATCATCGGCATTCTGAAGGAGCATCAGGCTGGACTTGGGGCGAAGGAGCTATGCCGCAAGTATGGCGCCAGCGATGCGACCTTCTATAAATGGCGGGCCAAGTTTGGCGGCATGGAAGTGTCGGACGCCAAGAAGCTGAAAGCGCTTGAGGCGGAGAACGCCAAACTCAAGAAGCTGCTGGCCGAGCAAATGATGGATGTGTCCACGCTGAAGGAGATGCTGGGAAAAAACTTCTGAGGCCTGATGCACGGCGGCGCGCCGTGGATTGGGCCATGAACCAGAAGGGATATGGGGCAAGCGATTGCTCTTTTCAGGGTCACTGTTTCTTTCTATATCGCGCTAAATTTTAGAAAGATTCATTTACATGTCGGATACGCGGATACTGTCGCAAGCGCGGCGCGGATTGGGAATGACGCAGGCAGCCGTTGCCGCGGCTGCTGGGATTAGCGTTCCGACGCTGCGGTCATTGGAGCGCGGAGTTGGAAACGATCCGGAGCTTCGCGGCTGTTTTGCCTGTCTTGGGTCTTCGCTGGGCGTGGGCTGAGGGCGACGAGGCGCCGGATCAGGGACTCGCGCGTTTGCGGCGGGCTGCGGGGCTCAGCCAAGTAGCTTTGGCCGAGCTGGTCGGGTGCAATCGGATCACCATCCTCGCGCTGGAGCGGGACGACCTGACGGGAAATATTTCGACGCTAGTGCGGGTGGTGAAGGTGCTCGGGGTGCGGCAGTTGGTGCGGCCCATTCACGCGCCCAAAAGCAAACGGTTGATCCCACAAACAAACGCGCCGGAGCGTGATGTTGTGCTGACGCCGCCGGAT
>Ga0070754_10001237_pt1 | contig 20897 bp, 18 predicted proteins | sample VirMetDEL_Sep_01_FD_75181 | JGI IMG/M metagenome (GOLD analysis project Ga0070754, IMG submission 75181) | Aqueous microbial communities from the Delaware River and Bay under freshwater to marine salinity gradient to study organic matter... | ecosystem: Environmental > Aquatic > Marine >... | reverse complement strand
GCTCGACATGGTCGACCGGATTCCCGGATTCTCGATCAGCGGTGGAAATAACCAGGGCCAGCGCGGACTGGGACAGGCAACGCAGAATGTGATCGTCAATGGCGAACGCCTGTCGAGCAAGTCGGAAAGCGTCAGCGACCAATTGCGGCGTATCCCGGCCACCGATGTCGTGCGGATCGAAATCCTCGATGGCAATGCGACCAGTATTCCTGGCCTCACTGGCCAGGTTGCGAATGTCGTCTACACAAGCACCGGAGCATCCGGCCAGTTCAGTTGGACCGCCGGGTTCCGCCCGCACAATACTGCGGCACAGCTTTATGGCGGCGAGATATCCGTCATCGGCAGCAGCGGCGCACTGGATTACACCGTGTCGCTTTCCAACGACAACGATCGCTTCGGTGCCGATGGGCCCGTGGCGATCGCCGATAGCGAAGGTCTCCCGCTCGAGCAGCAATACAGCAAGTTTTCGGGCAAATTCGACAACCCGCGCCTGTCGACCGCTTTCGCCTACGATTTCGGCGGGAATGTCGTCGGTAACCTCAATCTCAGCTACGGCGAAGACTTCTACGTCCGCCGCGAACCCGAAACCGCCACGCGGGCGCAGGGCCCGGTGCGGTTTCGCGATGTCCGGGTGGACGAGGACGGCCCCGAATACGAACTGGGCGGTGATATCCAGTTTCCCTTGGGACCGGGCAGGCTCAAGCTGATCGGTCTCGAACGGTTCGAGCGCGACAATTACACGTCCACGCTGATCGACAGCTTTTCCGACCACAGCATTACAACCGGATCGCGCTTCCAGCAGACCAATGCCGCCGGCGAGCGGATCGGGCGGTTCGAATACGACTGGAAGCTGTGGAATGCCGATTGGCAGCTGTCGGGAGAAGCGGCCTTCAACCGGCTCGAACGGCGCTCGCGCCTGTTCGAGCTCGCGCCCGGGGGCGAGTTCGTCCAGCTGTCCTTCCCGCAGGGCAATGGCGAAGTCCGCGAAGACCGCTACGAAACCAGCCTGAGCATGTCGCGCTCGCTATCGCGCACCCTGTCGCTCCAGCTGATCGGAGCGATGGAATTCTCCACCATCGAGCAGACCGGCTTCGCAGCCAATTCGCGCAGCTTCAAGCGCCCGAAAGGTTCGTTTGCTGCAACCTGGAAACCGCGCGAGGATTTCGACATCTCGATTACCTTCGCCAAACGCGTCAGCCAGCTTTCCTTCGGCGACTTTCTCGCCTCGGTTTCGCTAAACGACGACAACCAGAACGGCGGCAACAACGAACTGGTCCCCTACCAGAGCTGGAACATCGAGCTCGAGGCCAACAAGACCCTGGGACCGTGGGGATCGATCCAACTGCAGGCGAAGCGTGCCTGGTTCGAGGATTTCATCGATTGGTTCCCGCTCGCCAATGGTGGCGAAGCCCGCGGCAATATCGGCGATGCCGAACGGTTGCACCTGCAGGCCAATGCCACGCTCAATCTCGATCCGTTCGGGTTCGCGGGCGCCCGCCTCGACGTGGAAGTGGTCAAGCGGTTCATGGATGTGACCGATCCCTTCACCGGGCTCGGCCGGCCGTTCTCCTACGATTCCGAGGGCAGCTTCGACATCGACTTCCGCCATGACATCCCCGCGACCGACTGGGCCTGGGGCGTCAATCTGAACCATTTCGACCAGGCGCCGTATTCGCGCCGCTACGAGAACGGGCGCGAGTGGGAAGGGACGGTGTTCGGTGCGGTGTTCGTCGAGCACAAGGATCTCTTCGGCCTCACCATCCAGGCACAGGCGAGAAACCTGCTGGGGGCACGCGATTACTTCCGGCGGACGGTCTATGACGGACCGCGCCCCGACGCCGGCATCCGCTTCACCGAATTCCGTGATCGGCGGATCGGGCCGATCTTCCGGCTGGTCGTCAGCGGAGATTTCTGACTCGCGCGGACCCGCACCCGCGCTTGCGCGTTAGGCAAGCGAGGGAGATCACCTTGGAATTCGATCCGCGTATCCTGATGTTCGTCGTCTTCGGCGCGGGGCTGACGCTTGCCGTCACGCTCGAACGTTGGCTGGCCCGCTACTGGCTGTCGCTGCCGATCCTCTATGTGGCCGTCGGTTTTGCCGTTTGGTCGCTGCCGCTGGGCCTGCCGCACTTCAATCCGACCGTCGACGGCTTCGATGCCATCACGCTCGAATATGCCACCGAATTCATCGTCATCGCCTCGTTGATGGCTGCGGGGATTGCGATCGATCGCCCGGTTAGCTGGGCCAATTGGCGGCAGATCTGGCCACTGCTGCTGATCGCCATGCCGCTGACCATCGCCGCAGTCGCGCTGCTCGGCTGGTGGGCTCTGGGTCTCGCACCGGCCAGCGCCATCCTGCTGGGTGCCGCATTGGCTCCGACCGATCCGGTCCTCGCGCGCAGCGTCCAGGTCGGCCCGCCCGGGGAAGATCAGCGACACGATGTGCGCTTCAGCCTGACGGTCGAGGCCGGGCTGAACGACGGCTTCGCCTTTCCCTTCACCTATCTCGCGATCGCCGCGGTCGGGATGACCGCTCTGGGTGACTGGACACTGGAATGGGCGGCGCTGGACCTCGTCTGGCGGATCGTCGCCGGCTGCGCCGTCGGCTATGCGGTCGGCCGCATCGGCGCGTGGTATGTCTTCGAACGCGAAGCCGACGCGCCGATAGAGGACATCGATGAAGCCAGCGACGAGGCGGAGAATCCCAGCTATTCGACCAGCGAAGGCCTGATCGTGCTGGGTACGCTGTTGCTCGCGTACGGACTTACCGAATTGGCCGAGGGCTATGGATTCCTGGCGGTGTTCGTCGGGGCAGTGACCGCGCGGCAACGCGAAAACCGCAGCCGCTATCACAAGATCAGCCACCATTTCATCGACCAGATCGAACAAATCGTACTGGTGGCGGTCCTGTTCGGCTTCGGCGCGATGCTTGCAAGCGGCGTGCTCTCGGCACTCACTTGGCCCGCAGCGCTGGTGGGACTGGCGCTGATCTTCGTCATCCGGCCGATTTCCGGCTTGCTGGCGGAGGCCAATTGCGACCTGCCGATGATCGGCAAGCTCGCTGTTGCCTTCCTGGGCGTGCGCGGGATGGGTTCGATCTATTACCTTGCCTATGGCCAGAACAACGCCGATTTCGCGCAGATCGACCTGCTATGGGCGACCGTGAGTTTCGCGATCCTGGTTTCCATCATCGTGCACGGCGTGGTTTCGGGCCCGCTCATCCGCCATGTCGAAGACCGCCGTGCACATGTCCACGCCGGGCAGGATACCAGCATGGCCGCGCTATCGCCCGATGCCCCGAGGCGGCGCTCGAAGACGGACTGAAACGCCGCGGAACGGCGCCCCAAACGACAAGGGGCGGCGAACCATAGTCCGCCGCCCCTCATGCGATCCGTATGAACGGACTTACTTCTTGGGCGCGGCCTTCTTGGCAGCAGGCTTCTTGGCTGCCGGCTTCTTCGCCGTAGCCTTGTCGTCGGCCTGCTTGTCATCGGCCTTCTTGGCGGCAGGCTTCTTCGCTGCGGCTTTCTTGGCCGGCGCCTTCTTGGCTGCGGGCTTGTCGTCCGCATCCTTGTCGGCCGCCTTCTTGGCAGGAGCCTTTTTCTTGGCTGCCGCCTTCTTCTTCGGCTTTTCCTCGGTGCTTTCTTCCGCCTCGATCGCGGCTTCGAGCTCTTCACGCGTCACTTCGCGGTCGGTAATCTCGGCCTTGTCGAACAGGAAGTCGACGACCTTGTCCTCATACAGGGGCGCGCGCAGCTGGGCGGCCGCCATGGGTTCGGACTGGACATACTGGACGAACCGCTCGCGGTCCTCGGCGCGATACTGCTGGGCCGCCTGCTGGATGAGCATGTTCATCTCGTTGGCATTGACCTCGACACCGTTCTTCTGGCCGATTTCGGACAGCAGCAGGCCCAAGCGGACGCGGCGTTCGGCGATCTTGCGATAATCGTCCTTCTCGTCGTCCATTTCCTTGAGCATGGCTTCGGCATCGTCCGACTGCGCGGCTTCCTGCTGCAGCTGGCCCCAGATCTGTTCGAACTCGGCATCGACCATGCCCTGCGGCACGGCGAAGTCGTGACCGGCTGCCAGCGTGTCGAGCAGCTGGCGCTTCATCTGCGTGCGGGTCAGGCCCGAGGTTTCCTGCTCGAGCTGGCCGCGCAGCAGTTCCTTGAGCTTGTCGAGGTTCTCGAGGCCGAGATTCTTGGCGAACTCGTCGTCGATCGCGGTGTCGGTGGGGACCTTTACCTGCTGGACCGTGACGTCGAATTCCGCGTCCTTGCCCTTCAGGTTTTCAGCCGGATAATCTTCGGGGAAGGTCACGGTGATGGTCTTTTCATCGCCGGTCTTCACGCCCGTCAGCTGTTCTTCGAAACCGGGAATGAACTGGCCCGAACCGATGACCAGCGGCGTGTTCTCCGCCTTGCCGCCTTCGAATTCGACGCCGTCGACGCGGCCGACGAAATCGATGATCAGCTGGTCGCCGTCGCCGGCCTTCTTGGTCTTGGCGGCGTCCTTGTAGCTCTTGTTGTTCGAAGCGATGCGCTCGACCGCTTCGTCGACCTGTTCGTCGGTCACCGGAACGGTCAGGCGTTCGAGCTTGAGGCCCTCCACTTCGGGCGCTTCGATTTCGGGCAGGATCTCGACGTCGACGTTCAGCGTCGCGTCCTTGCCTTCTTCATAGCCTTCGTCGAGCTCGACCTTGGGCTGCATCGCAGGACGCAGCTTGTTCTCTGCCATGACCTTGTCGACCGATTCGCGGATCAAGTCGTTGACCGTCTGCGCGTGGACCTGCTCGCCGTGCATCTTGCGCACGAGGTTGGCGGGCACCTTGCCGGGGCGGAAGCCGGGCATTTTCACCTGCGGAGCGATCTTCTTCACTTCGCCGGTAACGCGCTCGTCGATTTCCTTGGCGGGAATCGTGATGGTGTAGGCGCGCTTGAGGCCCTCGTTGGCGGTCTCTTTGATCTGCATGGGTTGAAACTCGTAACTTTCCAAAAGCGATAGGTGCAGGGGGTATCACGACGGCGGCGGCACTGGTGCGGGCTAAGGGACTCGAACCCCCACATCTTTCGATACTGGTACCTAAAACCAGCGCGTCTACCAGTTCCGCCACGCCCGCTAACCCGAACGAAGCTGCGCGAGGCGCTAGTCCTTCGCGTATAGGCGCGTGCCTCTAGTCGGATGCGACCGATTGCGCAAGCGTGGCGACCGATGAAGGAACGCTGCGGGGTGTTGGCCCGTTCAACAGGCATGCGTGACTACGACACTCCGAAGAAACCCGAAGATACCCCGCCCGTGATCAATCCCGGTGCCAAACCGGAAAATTCGCACGATTCCGGGAAGGATAGCAGCGAGGAAGCACCATCAAACGACCGGCCGGCCGGCAGCCCGCCCGGTGCCGCAGAACAAGCATTGGCGCCGGCACAGGAGGGTGGCCGCGACGGAGCGGGCGAGGCAGCGCTCGATCACCCCTCCCGCGACTGAGGAACATTACCATGGCGACCCAACCCGATCCCAATCCCGATACGATCAATCCCGGCTCTCCCGACGAAATGCCCCCGGCAAGTCCGCCGAACGAGGCGCCGATGGAAGAACCGCCGGGCTTCGAACCGCCGCAGCCCGACATCGACACCCCCGATCGCGGCCCGCTGGAAACGCCGCCTCCTCCCGATTGATCTTGCCCGTGGCCGATTGATCTTGCCCGTGGGCGCGCCGCGCAGTATCGGCGCGCGCCATGAGCGAAGAAACCACCAGCCAGACCCCGCCCGACCATCTTTCGGTCAACCCCAAGAGCGAGCACTTCCAGGTGGATGTGCTCAAGCGCGGAGTGGGTATCCGTTTCAAGGGCAAACAGCGCACCGATATCGAGGAATATTCGATCTCGGGCGGCTGGGTGCGGGTTCAGGCGGGCAAGACCGTCGATCGCAAGGGCAATCCGCTGACCATCAAGCTGAATGGCCCGGTCGAAGCCTGGTACGAAGATCTCGGCGAGGATGCGCCGGTCGCCAAGGCCGACTGATCAGTCGGAGAAACTGGCGAAGGCGCTGAGAAAGCGCTTCGAGGTCTGTTTGCGCGCCGGCGCCATGGCAAGCTGCTGGCGCGCCTGCGGCCGGCCCTCTCCGTAGATGAAGCCTGCAACCGGCCATGCGGTCGTGCCGACTTCCCCGAGCGGGGCGTACCACACGCGCACTGCGCTCCAGTCGTTGGCAGGCGATACGTCAATCGCCAGCACGTCCTTTTCGACCTGCCCCCGGCGCCCGTTGATCGGCGACCAGTTGGCATGATCGAGCAAGACCCGCCGCGTGTCGAGAACGCGGCTCACCGTTGCCACATGACCCAATTGCATGCTGCGATGCGGACGGAAGGCCATGACGGCCCCCGGACGCGGCGCCGTACCGGTGGCATAGCGCCCCTGCGCCTGCTCCCACCAGGTATGGGCATCGCCGTAGATCTGGATCCCCGACACTTCTCGTGCGTAGGGTACGCACTGGAGATAAGCATCCAGTTCGGCATCCCGATTATCGAACGCACCGAAATCGTCCGCTGCGGCGGGCGTGGCACAGGCAAGCAGGGCGAAAGCGGCAAGTTTTTTCCTCATGCCGGCAGAGGTATGCCGCTTATCCTTGCCGACATCCTTCACGTTAAGGTTAACCGATATTAACCCTCGCCTGCGCCGGAGCTTGCAAAGCGGAGCGCAAAGCGCCACTTCCCGCGCCATCATGGTGCCCAATTCCTCGAAGCCCACGGTGATCATCATCGGGCGGCCCAACGTCGGCAAATCGACATTGTTCAACCGGTTGGTCGGCAAGCGCCTTGCGCTGGTCGACGACCAGCCCGGAGTCACGCGCGACCGCCGCTTCGGCGACGCGGAGATCGCGGGGCTCGAATTCCAGGTGGTCGATACGGCCGGTTGGGAAGATGAGGACCCTGCCAGCCTGCCCGGCCGGATGCGCATGCAGACAGAAGTCAGCCTCGAGGGCGCCGATGCGGCGATGTTCGTGTTCGACGCACGCGTTGGGCTGACTCCGCTCGATGAGGAAATCGCCCGCTGGCTGCGCGGACAGGCCGTGCCCGTGGTCTTGGTCGCCAACAAGGCCGAAGGCAAACAGGGCGACGCTGGAATCTACGAGAGCTTTTCGCTCGGTTTCGGCGAACCGGCCGGAATCAGCGCCGAACATGGCGAAGGGATCGGCGACCTGTTCGAACGCCTCTGGCCGATCATCGGCGAGAAGGCAGAAGCTGCGGCCGAAACCCTCGAACTGAGCGAGGAAGATGGAGAGGCACTGCTCGCCGGGCCGCTGAAACTGGCCATTGTCGGCCGGCCAAACGCCGGCAAGTCGACGCTGATCAACCGCATGCTGGGCGAAGACCGGCTGCTGACCGGTCCCGAAGCCGGGATTACACGCGATTCGATCGCGGTCGATTGGGAATGGCGCGACCCGCGCAGCGGGGAAGAGCGGGAAATCCGGCTGATCGACACGGCCGGAATGCGCAAGAAGGCGCAGGTCGTCGACAAGCTCGAACGGCTTTCGGTGGCCGATGCGCGCCGCGCGGTCGATTTCGCCGAAGTCGTGGTGCTCCTGCTGGACGCCACCCGCGGGCTCGAATCGCAGGATCTCAAGATTGCCAGCATGGTGCTCGAGGAAGGGCGCGCGCTGATGATCGCGATCAACAAGTGGGATGTCGCCGAAGGTGCCAGCGCGCTGTTCAACGGTATCCGCGAAGCGCTCAACGAGGGTCTCGCCCAGGTTCGCGGAGTGCCGCTGTTCGCAGTAAGCGCGAAAACCGGCAAGGGGATCGACCAGATGCTGGGGGCGGCGTTCGACCTGCGCGAAGCATGGAGCCGCCGCGTGCCCACCGCCGCGCTCAACCGCTGGTTCGACGATGCGCTCGAAGCCAATCCGCCGCCCGCCCCCAAGGGCAAGCGGATCAAGCTGCGCTATATCACCCAGGCCAGCATCCGTCCGCCGCGTTTCGTGGTGTTCGGCACCCGGCTCGACATGCTGCCCAAGAGCTATGAACGTTATCTGGTGAACGGCATTCGCGACAAGCTGGGGTTCGATGCAGTGCCGGTGCGCGTGGTGCTGAAGAGTCCCAAGAACCCCTTCCAGAAGGAGTAACACCGGTGACGCTCGATCTCCTGGCAGGCATCGGCGCCTTCGACCTCATCGAGCGGACCAGTTCGACCCTGCGCGTGCAGCAGGTCGTCCAGCTCAGCCTCGCCCCGGCCTTCCTGCTTGCGGGGATCGGCGCGGTCATGAATGTCATGACCAACCGGCTGATCTGGGTTGCCAACAAGATCGAGCGTATCCTCAACGCGGGGGAAGATGGCGATGTCAAAGCCATGCGGGCCGAGTTGCCCGCGCTCGAAATGCGGCGCATCTACGCGCAGCGCGCGGTCATGTTCAGCACCGCGTCGGCGCTTGCCATCAGTGTCGTGATCGTACTGCTGTTCATCAGCGCATTTGTCAGGACCGCACTGGGCACTCTGGTCGCGACGACATGGGTGATCTGCATGGGACTGCTGGTCGCAGGGCTCGGTTCGTTTCTGATGGAAACCCGCACCGCGGCAAAGCGCAACCGCGAACGCATGCGCGAACGCCGGAACGCCGCATCGGACTGAAGCCGATCATGCTCGCTTAGCATCGCAGAGCCGCCCGCAGGCGGCCCCGCAACGCGGTCAGCCGCCCTCGCCTTCGCCTGCCGGCTTGCTGTTGAGCTGGACATAGTTTTCCAGCCCCATGCGCGCGATCATGTCGAACTGGGTTTCGAGGAAGTCGACATGCTCTTCCTCGCTCGCCAGGATGTCTTCGAAGATCTGCCCGGTGGCGAAGTCGCGGACGCTCTGGCAATATTCCGCGGCTTCCTTGAGCAGAGGGATCGCCTCCATCTCCATCGCCAGGTCGGCCTTGAGGATTTCCTCTACCGTCTCGCCCACCTTCAGCTTGTGGATCGCCTGGAAGTTGGGAAGTCCGTTCAGAAACAGGATGCGCTCGGCGAGGATGTCGGCGTGCTTCATCTCGTCGATCGATTCGTGCCGCTCGTATTCGGCCAGACGGCTGACGCCCCAGTCGGCGAGCACCCGGTAATGGAGCCAGTACTGGTTGATTGCGGTCAATTCGTTGGTGAGCGCCTTGTTAAGGAACTCGATGACCTTCGGATCGCCTTTCATGGCGCTGCCTCCTTGCCTGCTGAACGGCGCTTCCTATGCGCCCGAGGCGGGGCTTATGGCAAGGGTAGAAAGGAATAAAATCGGCGGAATTCCGCCAGTTGCAAGCGATTTGCGTTAGCCGGCGATCACGCCGCGGCGGCCACGCATCCCATCTCGCGTTCTTCCTGGAGGATCTCGTCAGCCTCATCGAGGCAGGTGCCGCAGCAAGCCGGCTTGCCAAGCGCGGCATAGCAGGTTTCGGCATCGCCCGAAACATGGCGCGCTGCGCGCCGCAGGTCGCTTTCCCGGATTGCGTTACAGATGCAGACGTACACTCGAACACTCCTGCGATTGACTCGCAGGAGCACTTCTAGTGAGAGTCGTTCTCAGTAGCAACCCCTCTCATCACCGCCGCAGGGGGAACAGCCGCCAATAGGTCAGGCACCGCCAGAGCCATTCGAGCGGACCGAAGCGGAACCGGTCGAGCCAGGGCTTCGACCAGGCGAGCATGACGAGCCAGCTTGCCGCCATGACGAGGTAGAGCTCGGTACGCCCCAGAGCGCCGAACAATCCGCCGCCCCAACCGTGGAAGACAAACAGCATCAGCACCGATGTGCCGAGGTAATTGGTGAAAGCGGCCCGCCCCGCAGCGGAAACCCGCTCCGCCAGCCAGCCCGAGGCACGCGCACCGACCACCGCCAGGACCGCTGCCAACCCCAGCACCACGGGCAGGCGGGGCAGTGCTGACAGGCTCATGAATGCAGCCAACGTGCTCCAATAGGAAAATCCCGCATCCCTCACCCACAGCGCCACCAGCAGGGTAACCCCGCTGCCGATAACAATACCCGCACTGCCCCAGCGCAGCATCCTGCCGGTATTCAAAGCGCCGCTGAACAGGCCGAACCGGTACAGCGCCATGCCGATCAGCATCAGCGGCAGCGTTTCGAACCCAAATACGAAAATATTGAACGGCAGGTCGCCCTTATGGTCGATCACGTTGTGCGCGACGAAATCGCCATAGGAACCCTCGGAGATGATGCGGTATTCGACCATTTCGTGATCGAGTGCACGGCCCTTGTCGGCTGCCAGTTGCTCGCGCATTTCGGCATAGGCCGGCTGCTCGCCGAATTCGGTCTCGGCGATCACATAGGGCGACAGCATGAAGCTGCCGACCAGCACCACGCCTGCGGCATAGCCGAGCAGCCCGACGACCAGCTGCGTTTTGGCCGCCCAGCGGATCGCGGCGAGGGAGACAAGACCGAACAGTGCATAGAAAGTGAGGATATCTCCGCGCCAGATAAGGAAGAAATGCCCGAGGCCGAACAGCAGCAGCCAGCCCAGCCGGCGCGCCTGCAACGCCCGCCCTTCTCCGCGCGACCAAGCCTTTTCCATGAACAGATACAGGCCGGCGCCGAACAGCAGCGTGAACAGGCCGCGCATCTTGCCGTCGATCAGCACGAATTGCGCGATCCACATCCATTCCTCGGCCTCGTTGTGCGGCACGAGGAAGGCGTCGGGATACATATAGGCGGCGAAAGGCTGGCCGAAGGCGATGATATTGGCGGCGAGAATTCCCATCACCGCGATGCCGCGAATGAAGTCGAGGCTGGCGATCCGGTTTCCCGCCGTCGCGCGCGGCACCGCCTGGTCGGGCGCAGCGTCGCTGCGAGTGTCGATCGGATCCATGCATTCCCCCTTGGCCGCCCTTAATATGGGCCGTGGGGGCGAGCGTCTATCGCGGTGCCGTCGACGGGGGAAGCGCGATCACGGAATGGCTAGCGCGTGACGAGACATTCCTGCCCGCTGCGCTTGAGCGAGGCGCAGGCCGCGGCGGCGTCGCCGCGCGTGGCATATCCGGCCGCCAGCAGGCGCGTGAGATTGCCCGATTTGAGCAGCATCTGCTCGCGCCCGGCGATCTCCGACCGACCCGCGAGCTGGCCCCACAAGCGCTGCGCATTGCCGGGTACGCCGAAGGCGCCAAGCTGGACTTTCCACGGGCCCGTTGCGGCCGGCGCGACGCGCGTCGCGCTTGTCCGGGCGGGCGTGGAAGAAGGTACGGCGGCAGGGGCGGTCGATGCTGCGGGCGGCACCGCCGGACTGGCAGCCACCGCCACCGCTTCGCGGGACAGCGCCTCGTCCTCTTGCCGCGCGACCACGGTGGGCGCGGGTGCAGCGGGCAGTGTGTAATCCGCGCCTGCAGTCTGCGGAGCGGGTGCTTCAGCAGTCGCCGGCGGCAGGACTACCGGACGCGTCGCCGCGGTCTGGGGGACGCTGGCCGTGACCACGGGTCCGCTGGGCGCATCGGTTGCCAGTCCGAGATCTGCCGCAGCTAGCTGACGCGAACGCGCCGACTCGGCTTCGGCCTTGAGCGAGGCGGCCAGCGGCTGCGCTGCCTGGCGGTCTTCGATCGAGATATACTGGTCCATCTGCGCTAGGGCGCCGCGCGCCTGCGGCAGGCCCGAGGAATTTGCCAGCGTCAGCAGCGCATAGGCGCGGCGCCAGTCCTTCTTGACCAGATCGCCGTTGAAATGGGCGATTCCCAGCAAGTACTGGGCGCGGGGATCGCCGCGCATCGACGCGGCGGAGATATAGGGCAAGGCTTCCTCGCGGGCGCCGCGCTGGAACAGCAGCAGGCCATAATTGTCCGCCGCCTTCACGTGGCCTTGCGCCGCAGCCTTGGCATAGAGCGCTTCGGCCTGTTCGACATCGGTTTCGACCCCGCGGCCAAGCCGGTAGGCCTGCCCCATGTTGAATTGCGCGTCGGGATCACCCTGTGCGGCAGGCCCGGCCCATTCGCGCACGGCCTCGGCAAAGTCTCCTGCGGTCCAGGCATCGACCCCGGCCTTGACGTCGGCATGGGCAGGCACCGCGGCCAGGCCCGCCAGCGTCAGCATTCCGGCCATCCAAGCTGCTTTTGCCGAATGTCGCATCCTATCCCTTTCGCATTGCGGGGCCCGCGAAACGCGCCCGATTGGCGACATCCTATAGTAAATCGACCGTTAGCAAAGTGTTGCCAGGGATTTTGCGGCCTTGGGCCCATGTCAAACCGCCATCCGGTTAACCCAAAATTAGGGGTAGTCTGCGATCTCCATGACAAGATCGCTGCGGACGATTGCAGCACGAGTGAGTAGATTACAGGCGCAACCCAGGGGGACCAAGTCTTGCGTGTACTGGCATTGGCATCGCAGAAGGGCGGATCGGGCAAGACCACCCTCTCGGGACATATGGCCGTTCAGGCGCAGCGCGCCGGTGCGGGTCCTGTCGTCCTAATCGACATCGATCCGCAAGGATCGCTTGCCGATTGGTGGAACGAGCGCGCCGACGAATATCCCGCCTTCGCCCAGACCACCGTTGCACGGCTGGCCACCGATCTGGCGATCCTGCGACAGCAGGGGTTCAAGCTGGCGGTGATCGATACCCCGCCCGCGATCACCATGGCGATCCAGTCGGTGATCTCGGTCGCCGAACTGATTGTCGTCCCGACTCGCCCCAGCCCGCATGACCTGCGCGCCGTGGGCGCCACCGTCGACCTGTGCGAACGTGCGGGCAAGCCGCTGGTATTCGTCGTCAACGCGGCGACCCCGAAAGCCAAGATCACGTCGGAAGCCGCCGTTGCGCTGTCGCAGCACGGCACTGTGGCCCCGATCACGCTGCACCACCGCACCGACTTTGCCGCCTCGATGATCGACGGCCGCACGGTCATGGAAGTGGACCCCGAAAGCCGGTCCGCTGCCGAAGTCACCGCGCTGTGGAAATACATCGCCGACCGGCTGGAAAAGAACTTCCGGCGCACGGTCTTCGCCGCGCCCAATTCGCAGTCCGCGATGTCCGGCGTTCATCGTCCCGCCGGCGGCTTCGGCCGCCGTGTGGCCCAGTAGTAGCGGAAGGCGGGCTGCCGAATGTCTGACGCCAACTTCGCCTCTCTCTCGTCCACCCTGCTTGCACGCAAGGGTGGGGCGAAACCGGCCATGCGTCCGCAATCGGGCATCGTCGGACCGGTCGATGGCAAGGAAGCCGCGGCCAATCTCGAGGATCTCGGCTGGAACGACATGGGCGACGGCGCCAGTGATGAAACCGATGCGCGGTCTCGGCCGCGGCTGGAACCGGTGCCGGAGAACGTCGTGCCGCTATCGCCTCAAGCGGCGAAGGAAACCGATGCACCCAACCAGGTGCGCGCTTCGCTGAACAAGATCCAGGCGCAGCTCGACGAACCCGCTCCGCGCAAGCCGATCGTACGGCGCCCTGCCACAGCGCAGGGCAAGCGGGCCGCATTCACGCTGCGGCTCGACCAGGAACGCCACCTCATGCTGCGCCTTGCCTGTACCGTTCGCGGACGCAGCGCACAGCAACTGGTGACCGACGCGCTCGACGCGTTGCTCGCCGAAATGCCCGAAATCGCAAGCCTCGCTGCCCAGGTGCAGCGCAGCGAAAAATGAACTCGAACGACGCGGTATCGCCTTCAAAGGGGGGAAGAATGAGCATCGAGACGAAACCCAGGAACAAGCGGTTCGTCCAGCTCGCCGTCACCACGGCGCTGGCGACCACTGCGCTTACGGCGTGTACGGGCAAGACTGCCCCCAGCCATTCCTATTCGGCCGCGCATGCCGAACAGGCGCTGACCAAGGGGAACGCTTCGAAAGCCGTGCGCCATGCCGAAGCCGCCGTACTGGCCAGCCCGCGTGACGCCTATACGCGCACGCTGCTCGCCAACGCCTATCTGACCGATGGGCGTTTCGCGTCAGCCGCGACGACCTTTGCCGAAGCGATCGAACTGGGTGATACCGCCCCGCGAACAGTGATCAGCCATGCCCTCGCGCAGGTAGCGATAGGCGACCAGATGGGCGCGCTGGGCACGCTCAGCCGCTTCGAAGACAAGCTCGATGCAGCCGATTACGGGCTCGCCATGGCGCTGGCCGGCCGGCCCGACCACGGCGTCAATGTCCTCGGCAACGCGCTGCGCGGCGGGCAGAACACGCCCAAGGTGCGGCAGAACCTCGCCTATGCCTATGCCATGCAGGGCAACTGGCGCGCCGCTCGCCTCATGGCCGCGGAAGATGTCCCCGCGGGCGAGGTCGGCGACCGCATGGCCGAATGGGCGGCCCTGGCGCGCCCCGAAGCCTTCACCGGACGCGTCGCCACCGTTCTGGGGGTCCAGCCGCAGGCCGATCCCGGCCAGCCGCAGATGCTGGCCCTGTCCAATCATCCCAGTGTCGATATGCTTGCAGCGAGCGGCGAAGCCGAACAGGTCGCAGCACCGCGCGGCGACTTTGCTTTCGCCGAAGAACTGCCGCCGGTCGAAGCCGCGCCCGCGGTAGACGATGGCGCCGATGTCGCATTGGCCGACGCCGGGCTTGCCCCGGCAGGCGGCATTCGCTTCGTCGGTCGCGAAGTGGTGCAGGATACGCCGATGCAGGCTGCCAGGCCGGCTGCTTCGCGCACCGCCCGCGCAGCCGCTCCGGCGAGCGCCGCTCCGCGCAGCAGCAGCGGCGATTACAATGTCCAGCTCGGCTCGTTCTTCTCGATGTCGGATGCCAATGAGGCGTGGAAGCAGTTCCAGAAACGCTATCCCGAACTCGCCAGTTCCGAGCGCGTGATCACCAAGGCCCGCGTCAACGGCAAAATCTATTATCGCGTCGCGGCTGCCGGCTTCGCCAAGGCTTCCGCCGATTCGATGTGCCGGACGGTCAAGGGCCGCGGCGACGGCTGCATTGCCTACGCTGCCAGCCGCAAGCTTCCGGGAGCAATCGCCGTGGTCGACGCGGGCGTTCGGGTCGCTTCCCGCTAATCCATCAGTTTACCAAACCACCGAGAGGCCCCGTCCGGACACGATCCGGGCGGGGTTTTCGCTGGCCTAGTGCCTGATCGGCACGCCGCCCTTGTAGAGATGCAGCACCCGTCCCTGCGTCGGCTGGCCGTCGAACGGCGTATTGCCCGCAGTGGCTTCCATCTTCGCGCTCTGGATGATCCACGGCCTGTCCGGATCGATGATGGCGACATCGGCTTCGAGCCCGGGAGCAATCGCGCCCGCCGGGACGCCCAGGATTTCAGCGGGCTTCGTCGCGACCAGTTCGAACGCGCGCCCGATGTCGATGAGCTCGTCGCGCACCAGCGACAGGGTCATCGCGAGCAGCGTTTCCGCCCCCGCCATGCCCGGTTCCGCATCGGAGAAGGGGAGCCGCTTGTCTTCGGGCCCGCGTGGATCGTGGCCGCTCGCGATCACGTCCACCGTGCCGTCGCCGATCGCCTCGCGGACCGCTTGGCGGTCGTCTTCGCTGCGCAGCGGCGGGGACAGGCGGGCAAAGGTGCGAAAATCGACAGTGGCTAGATCGGACAGCATGAAATGGGCCGGGGTCACCCCGCAGGTCACCGACACGCCGCGCGCCTTGGCCCGGCGCACAATCTCGAGCCCGGCGCGGGTGGTCACCTGACGGAAGTGGATCCGCGCGCCGGCCATTTCCGCCAGTGCGATATCGCGGGTCAGCGCGATGGATTCGGCTTCGGCAGGGGCGCTGGGCAAGCCGCGGCGGGTGGCCACTTCGCCTGCCGTGGCAACAGCGTTGCCGGCCAGCGCGGCGTCCTCGGGATGCGCGACTACCACCAGGTCGAGCATGGCGGCATATTGCAGCAATCGCAGCATGGTGCCGGAATTTGCGATCCACTGCCGGCCGGTTGCCACGCCGCGCGCCCCGGCTTCGCGCATCAGGCCCAGCTCGGCGATTTCGGCCCCGGCCAGATCACGCGTGGCGGCGGCGAGCGGGTGGACCCAGAAATCGGGCTTGCCGCTCTTGGCAATATAGGAAACGCGGCTCGGCAGATCGAGGCGCGGTGATTGATCGGGCATCAACGCAGCGCGGGTAATCCCGCCGAAATGAAAGGCCGGCTTGTCGATCGCAAAGACGCCGAGATCGACCAGCCCGGGAGCGACCAGTGCGCCCCCCGCATCGATCACTTCGTCACCGTCCTGCGCGGCCGTGCCGACGCCGTCGATGCAACCGTCGACCAGCCGGAGCGCGCCGCCCTGCACGCCAGCGGGCGTGACCAGCCGGCCACCTTCTATCGTCAGCGGTCGTTGCTGCTTCATGCCGCGTCTCCCCACCCGGGGACACCGCGTGAACGGCGTGTCAGCACGTCGAGCGCAGCCATGCGGATCGCGACTCCCATTTCCACCTGCCGGGTGATGATCGAGCGGTCGATCATGTCGGCCACCTCGCTGTCGATCTCCACTCCGCGGTTCATCGGCCCCGGATGCATGACCAGCGCGTCTTGCGATGCCTGCCTGAGCCGGGTCTTCGTTAGCCCGTAGAGATGGTGGTATTCGCGCGCGGAAGGAATGAACTGGCCGCTCATCCTTTCGTTCTGGAGGCGCAGCATCATGACCACATCGGCACCGTCCAGCGCCGCATCGAAATCGTGATACACCTCGGCGCCCATCGCTTCGATGCCGGCGGGCATGAGCGCCGGCGGGGCGCATAGCCGCACGGTGGCCCCCAGCGCCTGCAGGCACAGCAGGTTGGAGCGCGCGACCCGGCTGTGCAGGATGTCGCCGCAGATCACGATCTTCAGTCCGGTGAAATCGTCCGCCGCCTCGCCCCTGTCGCGCAGCGCATGGCGCAGCGCCAGCGCATCGAGCAACGCCTGGGTCGGATGCTCGTGCTGCCCGTCGCCCGCATTGAGCACGGGGCAGCCGACCTTGTCGGCGATCAGCTGGGTTGCCCCGCTCGAACCGTGGCGGATGACGATCGCGTCGGCGCGCATCGCGTTGAGGGTGATCGCGGTATCGATCAGCGTCTCGCCCTTTTTCACCGACGACTGGGCAGCGTGCATGTTGACGACATCCGCCCCCAGCCGCTTGCCCGCGATCTCGAAGCTCAGCAGCGTGCGCGTGGAATTCTCGAAGAAGGCGTTGATCACCGTCAGCCCGGCCAGCCGGTTCTCGCGCTTGGTCGCCTGCCGGTTGAGCGCAACCCACTGCTCCGCCTCGTCGAGCAGGAACAGGATCTCGTGCCGTTCGAGCTGGCCGATCCCGATCAGGTCGCGATGCGGGAAAGCGAGCCCGCCCGGGGGATAGCGGGCGGCGTGAGGCGAGGTTTCCATCGATGTCATTGAGACCACGCCCTTAGTCGAGCTGCGTGGGGCGCTCAAGCGCTTTCCAGTGGCGTTGGCCGCAGCGCTGCCCTAGTTCGATTTCCAACAGGAGATTTGACGCATGCAGTTTGCTGGTAAGGTCTGGCGGCTTTTGGTTGGCATCAAGGACGGGCTGGTGCTCGTCTTCATGCTGCTGTTCTTTACCGCCCTGTTTGCCGTGCTGACTGCGCGCCCCAGCCCGGCCGCCGTGCGCGATGGCGCCTTGCTGCTCGATCTGAGCGGCGTCGTCGTCGAGGAACGGACCGAGATCGACCCGATCGCCGCCCTGCTTTCGGGCACCGCGCCGGTCGGCGAATACCAGGCCCGCGACGTGATCCACGCGCTTGACGAAGCTGCCGGAGACGAACGGATTTCGGCCGTGGTGCTCGATCTCGACCGTTTCCTCGGCGGCGGACAGGTGCATATGCAGGCGATCGGCGAAGCGCTCGACCGGGTGCGCGCCGCGGAAAAGCCCGTGCTGGCCTATGCCACCGCCTATACCGACGACGGCATGCTGCTCGCCGCGCATGCCAGCGAGGTTTGGGTCAACCCTCTGGGCGGCGCAGTGATTGCCGGGCCCGGGGGCGAGCGGCTCTATTACGCGGGCCTGCTTGACAAGCTCAAGGTGAACGCACGCGTCTACAAGGTCGGCGAATACAAGAGCGCGGTCGAACCCTACAGCCGGGCCGGCATGTCCGACCCCGCGCGCGAGAATGCCCGAGCGCTGTATGAGACGCTGTGGGAAGAATACCGCGCCAATCTCAAGAAGGCCCGCCCCGCCGCCGATGTCGCGCGGATCACCGACCAGCCTGTCGCTTGGATCGAAGCGGCAGGCGGCGATCTGGCTACCGCCGCCTTGCAGGCGGGGCTTGTCGACAAACTTGGCACTCGCGCCGATTTCGAACAACGTGTGGTCGAACTCGTCGGCGAAGACGACTGGGCGGAGGGTCCCAACGCCTACCCCCACACCGAACTCAACGCCTGGCTCGAGGACAATCCGCTGCCCGATGCCGGGCGGCCCATCGGGGTGATCACGGTGGCGGGCGAAATCGTCGATGGCGATGCCGGACCTGGCACCGCGGGCGGCGACCGGATCGCCGGGCTGCTCGACGACGCGCTCGAGCAAGAGCTTGCCGGGCTGGTCGTGCGGGTCGATTCGCCGGGGGGGTCGGTGCTCGCCAGCGAGCTGATCCGCGATGCGATCCTGCGGCACAAGGCGCGCGATATTCCCATCGCGGTGTCGATGGCCAATGTGGCAGCCAGCGGCGGTTACTGGGTGTCCACGCCCGCCGATCGCATTTTCGCCGAACCCGAGACCATTACCGGTTCGATCGGCATTTTCGCAGTGATCCCGACGTTCGAGGAAACCGCTGCAATGGCGGGTGTCACCAGCGACGGCGTGCGCACCACGCCGCTGTCGGGCCAGCCCGATCTGATCGCCGGGTTCACTCCCGAAACCGATGCTATCCTGCAGGCCTTCATCGAAGACGGTTACGAGGATTTCCTCGAGCGCGTGGGCGAGGCGCGCAGCCTGACGCGCGAACAGGCCGATGCGGTCGGCCAGGGCCGGGTATGGGATGGTGGCACCGCCCGGCAGCTACGGCTGGTGGACGAATATGGCGGTATCGAGGAAGCACTGGCATGGACCGCCGAACGGGCCGAACTCGGCACCGACTGGCACGTGCTCTATCTTGGCGAAGCGCCGTCGACCTACGACACGCTGCTCCGGCAATGGCTGATCGGCGACGGGGAAGAGACCGGCTCGGGCGGCGATGTGATTGCCCGCATGACGCAGAGCCGGTCGGCGTTTGTCGCCCGCATCGCCGCGGATGCGGATCGCTTGCTGGGAACGCGGGGCGTCCAGGCCTATTGCCTTGCCTGCCCCGCCCCGCAGCCCGCTGCAGCGCAGGACCGGGCCGCCACCGGCTGGCTCGCGCGGATTGTGCAGCTGGTGATCGGCTAGGGCGCTTGCCACGCGGCGATTCGCACAGTAAAGGCGCGCCCCTGCCCTTCCGCTGCGAACGCCGCGGACAGCACCGGGCGGGCGCGTAGCTCAGTGGTAGAGCACACCCTTCACACGGGTGGGGTCGCAAGTTCAATCCTTGCCGCGCCCACCATTTCCGCCAGACGCTCTCGGATCGATCCCCGCCGCAAATCCGGCTCAGCCGTGCTGGCCCAGCGCTTCGCGTAGCGGTGCGAGCCATGGATCGTAGGGCTTCCAGGCGTCCTGCCCGCTGCGGTTGATCGGTCGCCGGACCTGTTCGCTGCTTGCCGTGCGCACTGCCCGGCGGGTCTTGTGGAACTCGAGACACTGCTCCTCGAACGGCAGGCCGAGGTAATCGAGCATCCGCCGGGTCTGGCCTTCGAGGTCATCGAGCACGTCTTCGTGCTGCACCCTCAGCACCTTTCCCGGCAGCACCGTGTCCCAGTGATCCATCAGATCGACGTAATCGGCGTAATAGCGTCCGACCTCGGCGAGGCCGTAGGTGAACTCCTGCCCCTCGGCGAAGAGTTGCTTGAAGCCCGAGAAACAGCAGTCGAGCGGCGCGCGGCGCGCGTCGATGATCTTGGCATTGGGGAGGATCAGGTGGATCAGAGCGATGTGGCGGAAATTGTTCGGCATCTTGTCGATGAAGAACGGCGCGTTCTGCCGGTGCACCCGCGTATCCTCGATGAACTTCGCGCCAAAGGCAGCGAGCTGGTCGCTGCCGAGCTCGTGCAGGATTTCGGGATAGCGTGACTGGCCGGCCTTGCGCCCGCGCAGGCGGTGCGCCAGCGCGAGGATATTGGGCAGTTCCAGCGTACCGTCCACCTGGCTGTGACTGGCGAGGATCTGTTCGAGCAAGGTCGATCCCGCGCGTGGAAGACCCACGATGAAGATCGGATCGGGCGCATCGTGCCCACTGCCGGCATGCCTGGCGAAGAGATCGGCGGTGCACAGCTCGCGCTGCTTCGCCAGCTCCGCTGTCATGGCGTCGGCGCTGTACCGGGTCTGCGCCCGTTTCAGCGCATTGCCGCGTTCGTAATGCGCGAAACTGTCGGCGTAGTCGGCACGATCTTCCAGCGCCTTGCCCAGCGCGAAAGACAGGTGGACGCGGTCCATGAAGGCAAGGTCGGGCCGCCCGGCCTGTTCGCGCATGCGCACGATTTCATCGTCGGTGAAGCGATAGGTCTTGAGGTTCGCCAGTGCGTACCACGCATCGCCATGGTCGGGCTTGGCAGCAATGGCGGCCTGATAGCTGGCCACCGCGTCATCCTGCGCCCCGGTGGTCTTGAGCGCGTGGCCCTTGCTGGTGAGCGTCGCCGGATCGCCGGGTAGCTTGGCAAGAATGGCATCGAACAATTCGAAGGCCCGGTCGTAGTCGCTCGTCTGCATGCTCTCGATCGCCAGATGCGACTGGAACAGCGGGTTTTCGGGATCGCGCGCATGAAGGGCTTCGGCCTCGGTCCGCGCCTGAGCAAATTTCTGGCGGCGCCGCAGCGCGTCGATATAGTCGAGCCGGACCTGGATGTTGTCGGGCTCGAAAGCCCTGGCGCTGTCGAGCAGGAATTCGGCGTCATCGAGAATGCCCAGCTTGATGCCGATCTGGGCCAGCAATCGCATGCCTTCGACATTGCGCGG
>Ga0070754_10001231_pt1 | contig 20944 bp, 16 predicted proteins | sample VirMetDEL_Sep_01_FD_75181 | JGI IMG/M metagenome (GOLD analysis project Ga0070754, IMG submission 75181) | Aqueous microbial communities from the Delaware River and Bay under freshwater to marine salinity gradient to study organic matter... | ecosystem: Environmental > Aquatic > Marine >... | reverse complement strand
TGCATTCATTCGCATTAAGCATGACAAAAAGTGATTTCTACTCAACATTTAAGCACCGCTACCCAGCATCTTACAGTGCATTACGACGTTACGGCCGCAAGCGACTTAGACAAAAGAAAAAAACATGCCATTGCAAGCACACACACAAACCCGTCAAGAAAGGCAAAGAAAATAAAAAATAATTTAATTTTAATCATGTTAGCTTTTTCACGCTCCAATATGCCTGTGTTAAACCAGAAGTCCCAGTTGTCTGAAACGTTACTTCATAATACGGAAATGTAGAATCACTATCACTGCGTATATTAAATTCTACATACATGGCACCCGCCGACTGCGCAAAATCATTTTCCACAGAACTTACTATCATAGGATTACTGCTAGGAAAGCCTACAGTGCTAGTAGTACTGACAAGAGTTGCATGCGCGTAAATATCAGTCGGTGTACCAGCAACATTCATATGTTTGATCATTATTTCGTCGTATCCATCCCAGCGTAGGTTGATAATCCCGTCATTAAAAAAAACATAGCTGGTTCCTTTTGTAAACCGACCATTGCTTGTATTTACCGCGGCAATAGCAGTGTCTGCAGTGCTTTTCGCGGTAGTTGCTAATGAGTACGCATTTACAGCAGTTGTATTTGCATTTGTGGCACTGACACTGGCGACATTAGCGGCATCTCGTGCAATTTGATCAACGACTGTACCACTATTGCCACTGCCATATATCGATTCCCCAGTTAGGCCGTTCATTCTTGTCTCACACTGCACATTTTATTTGCTGTTCTACAATACTTCTGGGTCTCGCAAAAAAATCAGGGGATGTACGCGGCACACCCAAAGCAAATACGTCTGATTGTGTTAGCCATATAAAAGACGATTCGGACACATTATAAACATAGTTCATGACACTATCAACACCGTCGTCAGAATGATCTAGACAATATACATGCCCGAGTTCATGAAGCAAAAGAATATGCATGACAGGATCCGACACTGCCATGTCTACATCTAAATACATATCAAACCCATTTAAGACTCCTGTTCGACTGAAGTGTAGCATTGTATAAGCTGGATGACCTATCATCGGTAATATGTTTATGGTCCCTGCAATCGGAAAGCGTGTTGGTGCTATTATCATTCGCGGATGTATTCTCGGTGTGAGGTTTGTGTATTCGCTTAGAGCTCTTTGAATGGCCACGTGAAACCGTGCACAGTGGTCGGTAGTTGATTCGCATTGAACACTCACACCCACAACAGGCAGAGTCCTTGTCCACCTCCACGTTGATGGCTTTGCGGCTAATATCGCTGCTATCCACATCCATAATGTCAACAGTCTCGTCATCTGGCCTTTTCCTCACTCGCGATGTTTCTTGCCAATCAAGCTGAGCAGTGCCTTCCAAGTCTGATGTCACTTTGATCATTTATATACAGAGACATATTAATTTATTTATTTTACTTATCCGACACTCGAAATTACTAAGTTCCTATTTTTTACATTCTTGTAGTTTCTAGCCGCCTCCGCTGCTAGAAAGAGTTGGTTAGTGGGTAAGTTTTCTTCACGTCGTTTTGTGTACATGTTCCACTTTTGAGATTTCTCTTCCATCGCATGTGCAGCTCTGGGGTCATAAGCACTCATACTCCCACCTCGACCAGAGTAAATTTGTGGCGTTATACCCTGGTTTGGATGATCTTGGTGATACTGATCATTGGCAGCAATTGGATTGGCCAATTCTGAGCTTGCATTGTACGTACTCGGTAATAGTGGATGAAGCATACGCGCACTATTTGGAGTTGTTTCTGCTCTGTGGTAGGAAACGTCTTCAGCTATCCCGGGCAATGTAGTGACACTGTGAGCATATGAGCCGTCGTGATTGTGTTTCTTTGCATCACTAATTCTCCGCCGTGCGCCACCCGAAAGTCGTGTGCTTTTCTGTAATTGAGTTCGACTCATCAATAAACGTTTGTTTTAGTTTTGTTTATTTTGACGCATTTTTTAATTACTTCTATTGTCGTGACTAACTCCCACACCCCCAGATATTCTAATACCATTTGTAAAAGCACTATGATCCACAGGTAATTCATACCGCGGTCCAAAGAAGCTATCAGTTACCTTGTCTGCTACCCATTTTACCCCTGTTTCCACGTTGCTTACTTTTGGACCCGGTGCCAATAAGTTTCCCATGCCCGACCACGTATCTTTATGGTTTAGATCATCCATTATCTCGTTAAATGGATCATTAATCTGCTTCTCAATCCATCCAAATGGTCCATTGTAATCTTCATGTGTTTTCTCTTCCCAGTCTATACCTTTCACCAAACGATTATCATATTCATATTTTTGTTCGTCTTTTGCATCTTGTACGAAACCGGATTGAAATTTGCTTTCCGGTGCATTAGAATCCCTCCCATAACGCCTGAGCATGCCTAATCCACCTGCTATACCCTGAAGTGTCATTTGTATCGCCATTGCTTCGCCAAGAAAAGGTATTCCACCGGCAGCCATAGTTTCCGCAATTCCTATACTTTCAGCCAGACCACCAACAGCTAACTCTCCCATTTCTGCAGCCGCGGCCTCATTCACTGCTTGATATGCTTCAAATTCTTCATCTACAGCCGCTTGTATATCTTCCTCTACTTCACCAAAATCAAAACGCTCATGTTCTGAAATAGGCTCTCGATCTATAATTTCATCATCTGGAGGTGCCGGTTCACCTGGTGCATCATCTGCGTTTGGCAATTCTTCACCGGCTGGAGCATCATCGAGGGGTTCGTCCTGTTCCAAGGCAGTACGCACAGAAAGATTGCCACGCGTGCGATTATAAAAATCTCTCCCCTTCCTTACCAATGCATCACCGGCCCGCTTGGCATACTTCGCACCCTTTCGCAGGCCTTTATCGACAACTACAATGCCACCAAATTTAGCACCTTCAATACCTATACCCTTAAGCATATCTTCCTTTTCATACTTTTTATGGCCATATTCTTTCGTCACATTGACAAAATGGTATTTTTTCTTTTTTGCTTTCTTATGCTTGTAATGTACGTACTTCGTCATACGGCGGATTTGTTTGAAAAAGAAGACAGAATTTTTGTGCTTATAGCTTTAAAATGACCGACGAGACACCAGGTGGTGAGACAATTACACCAGATGGTGATGCAGAAGATCTGGAACAGTTCATGTCTATACAAAGTTTGGCCGTGAGCCTTAAAACAGACAGCGTGTCTGATGAGCTTTTCAAACGGAAGAGAGAACCGAGATATCCACTAAACTGGAGCGAGATGACTAAGACTCAAATGGAAAACTATGCATATGAAAATGGCTACGTCTTTTGTGCTGGGTATGTAACTCCTCATCATCTACGATTTCGTCGCGGTAAAGGGAAATGGAGACCTTTAAAATGGGTCCGAAAATATGAGAAATGTAAGGAGGAGAAGGACTTACAGATTGCTGAATTGAAAACAAGAATGTTTCAATAAAAAACTTTATTTGTATGCAAATGTAATTCGCAGGACAATCGTGACGTCATAGTTGTCGGGGATTTTCAGTTGCTTTAATGTCGTGTCCAGAATGCGAACATGAAAGATTTGTTTGTCGCTTGAATTTTCAAATCTCATAAGAGTATCATTGGGATCCTGAGATGTATAGAGTGCGTACGAACCCATTGGAACATTTGTAATGGGCACGTATGCACACACACTCTCATAAAGTGATTGCCCTCCCTGTCGCTGGGTAAAATTTTTGGTTGGATGTGCTATTCCACAGTTATCGACAACCGGGATTGGAGACTTGGGAATTAACGCACTTCGACCTTCCCCCACTTCCTTGCATTCAATAAACACACCTTTTATACCAGTGTAGTTGGGAAGATGCTCAGCAATTGTTAAAATATTCTGTCTACTGACCGCAAATCTTGTTGCAAATCCAAGTACTTCACCCCACACGTCTCCTGCATAATCATACGTCGGACTTTCCCAGTAAACATCGTCGGTTGTTGTAACTGAAAAACGTCCGTCGGTGGAAAACATTGCAGTCACGTTCATTGGTGCGCCGACAAATGCATCATTAACAAGCTGTAAAAAAATAGCCTCAAATTCTGTTTGTGTGTATCTTCCGGGTGGTACAGTGATTGTAGCAAAAGGTGAATTATTAGGGGGCGTGTCTATACTAAGTCGGATGACGTTGCGTCCATCTAAAACATTGCCCCATATGTTTGGGATCTGCGCGGAAACGACATATGCAGACACCAAACTTGAAAGCTGATCGTTGTTGCCAGCATGTAATGTGAAATCTCCATTATTTTGTCTTTTATCTGTCTTATCTCGCTGGGTACTCGATAAAACAAGGAGCTGAGAATCCAGTTGATTGTTCAGTGCCATAGCTGTCTTAATGTAACCCAAGTCACACAATAAGTTTTATTTATATTCGTATGTTATTCTCAAAATGACTGTTACGTCATAGTTAGGAGAAATATATAACGGTTTCATTGACGTGTCCAATATACGAACACGAAACAATTGTTTGTTGCTTTTGTTACGAAATCGGACAATGGAATCATTGGGGTCCTGACATGTGTAGAGTGCATAGTTGTTGTGTTCGACGCCCGTCATCGGCACATATGCACATATACTTTCATACTGTGATGTTCCGGACGAACGCGGTATACCATTTATCTCACTCCCGGTCAGTGATTTTGGTACGAGGGCACTCCGACCTTCTCCAATTTGAGTACATTCAACAAAAACGCCCTGCATTCCACTATAATTGGGGGGGTTTGGAGATATATACAACAGGTTTGCGTCTAAATATAGAAATTCACCGGGTATTCCTAACACATGCCCCCATAAATCCCCCGACAGACCATACGTCGGGCTCCATATATATACATTAGTGGAAATAGTCAATGTTAATTTTCCACCCACAAAAAGAACAGTAGTTGCATAGGGAATTTGACTTTCAAGGGTTGCTTTGAAAAGGGTTTCAAAATCTTCTTTTGTAAACCATTCGGCTGGAAAGTCAATAACTGCAAGTGGTATGGTGTTCTCCGTAAATTCACTTGGCGGAATTGCCGACACTATTAGACGGTTGCGACCAGATACTATGTTCGTCCATACGTTTGGTATCTGTGCAGATAAAACATACGCAGAGACCAAATTGGATAGCTGGTCATTATTACCTGCATGTAGCGTGAAGTCTGCATTGTTTTCGTTTAAATTGTTCTTGTCCCTTTGATTACTGGAAAGAATTAAAAGCTGGGAGTCCAGTTGTTTTGCCGCCATCACTACAAAGTATTATAAGTGATCACACAATAAGTTTTTATTGTTCAACCTCGACATTGCTGAGGAACACGCGAGCACATCTTACGTATTGCAAAAAGATATCGCACTCAAACATACCACCATAGTAATCATTGACCTTTTCACTTGTATTTCCAGTAGAGCAATCGTGGAATGTTCCATTGAAACTCAACACCCGAGAATTGTTGATTGGGATTCCAGATAGATTGAAAAGAGTACTCCTTTCCAATGAGACTGCATAATCGCATGCATCTGTGAGAAACTTGCCGAGATGTGACTGCAATTCACAGTTAAATGTTCCATTGGCATTCCCTGTGACATGATAAGCGCTCGTCCATTTCGAATCAGGAGAAATTCGCCCTGGGGCGTCATTAACATCAATTTCATCAAATTGATGTGGAGGAATGAAGTTTTTGTATGTAGCTTTTGCCCTTGGACCAGCTCCAAATTTCCCAAATGCGTCAAGTGAATAAACGTAAGAAGCGTTGGCGTTTTCGTGTGCAGTTGGGCTCTGGATTGGCTGATGTGGGAAGTAAAGAGACCCAAGACGCCAGTGGTGCTTTGTAAAATGATTGTATGTGGGTGCAAATGAGTCGACGGTTTGACTATTAGGCTGTTGCTTATATCGGACATGCAAGAGACATTTCAAGGCGCGGGATGCTGCCTGGCGAACCTCAAAATTAACCGTACTCCCGCCATAAGGGGTGTAATGGGTCAAACTATAGTCGGAGTAAACAATTTCAAGGCCATTGACAGCAGAGTGTTCGTTGAGGATGCGCTGTGCGACATCTGTAAGCTGCACACTCTTCAACACAAAACGAATGTCACGAACTTGGTAGCTATGAATTCTAAGCTTTTCATCAATTTCTGGGGCGTCGGTTTTTGCATAAGCAAAACTAGCATTATTTTCCGAGAACGGATAATAAGTTCGTTGGGGATAATTAGGATCGGTGGTTGCACCATTTACGTTGGTCAGTGAACCTACACTGTCTGCAACAAATTCTAGATCGTTTGACGTGTTAGGATCAACCTGTGTTTGATTTAAGATACAAGTTTGAGTAGCCGGGTCAAAAGCACTTATACCTCTTTCCTGTACCGGTGACAAATACTTTTCGGAGTGTGTTTTCCAGACATCTCCGCGCACGAATGCAGTTTGAGGAGTGGCCCATCGAATTTCCACGCGCATACCAGCCATGAGCATGCTTGGCATGAGTCGATCATAATTAAAAAGTCCACACAAGCAGTACATAGGAATACTAACTCTCATCTCATATCGATATGGTTCTTGGTAATAAGAAGAATTATATGGAAATTTGGTTGCAACCTGTACTTGTCCGGGAACAGCAATATTATTTACACGGAAGGCTCGATTCATACCCATAGCAGAACCAACCGTATCGGCCCACTGTTTGTCGCGCTGCCAGTTTTGCTTGATGTACGATAACAGGTTAGCCTTATCAGATCTGGCGAGTTCGTCACCCGATCGCGATGACACTGTGATGCTTTCGATGACGTTCATTGCAGATCCATTAAAACCTCCTTCTGCGTTTGGTTTTCCAAATGAGATGGTCTCGGGCCAAAATTGTCCAATTGCCTCTTGTTGTTGACTTGTACCTTGCCTATCTTTTGTATAAAGAACGTTCCCATGTGAAGCAGGCGCGCCTGCCTCGATCTCCCCCCATGATTTCAAACGCAAACCATAAGAAACATCACTTGGCAATACAATTGTAAATTCAAGTGTTGAACGCCTTGTGTCAATATAGTCTGCACCAGAATTAAACACACAGATACCAGCCTGTGTGTTTTGCATTTCCTGCATCTGGAAGTAGTGATTTTTATCCGTTACTGCAACGGCACATGAGAGATCGGGATCAAGACGATACGTCAAGTTATTAATGGTAAGAAGCTGGGCTTTTGCCGACGGCTCTCCATTACTAGATGCCTGTTCTCCGCCTTTAGATGTCTGCATCATAAAATCCGCACGCGATTAAGTTTACTGTAGTGTTTTAAACATAATATTTATTTTCTATACACCAGAAACAACAGATCCAATTCGATTGCGGCTTGATTTATAGTTTTTGTGGGCAAGGTCAACCAAACCAAATTGACTAGTTATAGGGCTTTCATGTTGCCCGTTAAACTGCTCAACAACCTGGTAACGCTCATGTTCATCGTCGAGCATCTTTTCATAATATGTTTTGGCATGTCGCGGGTCATGTTGATGAGATGCAAAAAATTTAGCCAGCTCGCATGGATTTCTTAGGCGGCGGCCCTGCTGGATCGCGAAGTGTTTTGACGACATTCGGTACGTCTCTTGTTCCGGATGTCCTACGTGACGATCGACTTTCCCATCCCCAACCTCCTCCTGCACCACGCCCGTATTCCCCGTTAGCTCGTCTCTTAGTGCCTGTGCCCTGTTGCTCGTCCCACTTTTGTTTGGATTCCGTGCGTAGCGAACGCCTGACATCGTAGTCGTAAGTGTTTTCGTTACCACTGTCTTCATAATTTCTATCATTTCCACCAATTTGTATGACGGGTGATAAGTTTCTTCGAAAGCGTTGTTCCCATGGCACTTTCATATTTATAGTAAGAAACTCATACGGCCCACTTGTGACATTAAAAACAAGATCTTTGAATGCATTTTTGTGCATGTTGGGTGGCGCAAATTCTTCCACCAAGCACTCCAGCTCACTTTGAGAACCTCGGAAATAAAAGATGAAGTTGGCTTGTAGACGACAGACCCGTGGTACACGCTTGAAGTGCTGTGTACATATAAATGTTGTACAGCAAACATGCCGAACCTGATAAAAACATTGAGTAAATTCGACCGTGTTCATAAACTTTGTATTACCTATAACATCATCAAATATAATTGCATACTGCTTTGCTTTGTCTGCTGTAGTCTTTTCCAATAAATCCTTTTGAGATGTCAATATTATGTCGAGAAGTTCAGGTGCTTCTTCAAGTTCCGTAAACACGTGCTTTTTTGGTATGTTCAATTCTTTTTGAATATCATCCCCGTTGGCAGTGGGCGAAAATAGAAATATTTTGTCAAATGCACCTTTATAAAAGCGCTTGTCAAGAATGAGATTGGCAAGTAGAGTGCTTTTCCCAGATCCAGATTTTCCTGATATGAGAACAGATGAACCCAATGGCGGTATAATCATGCCATTCTCTTTCTTGGCCAGTTCCGGCTGTTTTATTTTATCCTTTGCAGTTGCAATAGGCTTTATCGTCGTATCAAAATTTTTGTTCATGTTCCTTTTTATTTATAGCATATAAATTTTCAATACATATAATCATTCCCTTCATGGAAAATTTTCTCAGCTGAATAGTCAGGGTCCATGGTTGGCACACCATTCATTGGATCTATATTATAACTTCTTGGGTTGTTTTGTGTGTTAAAAATGGACTTCAAACCCTGCTTTCCAAATATGTCCATCTCAAACCCTGCCGGATCTTTTATGGGAATCATTGGACCATGTGTTTGAATAATTTGTTGAAATGGGTTAGGAGGTTTGCTGGGAAGTCCCTTTGAACCAACCAAGAAGTTATTATCATTCCCCAACGATTGGACGGACAATGTCATAGGCGTGAACGTGTTGAATGCATCTTCCAACTTTCGTTTTTTGTGATTAAGAAACGACGTAATATCGTCAGGTGTGCGAGTTTCCGAAAATTGCGAACACACAGGAAATACAGCCCCTAAGGGGCCACTGTCCCTTCTTGGCATACTCATGGGATCCATAAATTTGATTTTCTTTTCGTGAAGTTGGTCAAGAAGAAAGAGTTTGTTTGTTTCTCCATTACCAAAGCCTTCAGGTACCCAGCTAAATAAATCAAACTGGACATCTTGCATAATTTGCTTATCCTGTGAAATTTTTAAAATCTGCTCACCACCAATCGGAAAACGTGCCCGCAAAGCAACATCAACAGGATCATGCGGTGCGGGATCAAGAATGCGAGGTTCGTCAGACGCGGGATTCCCGTCATCATTTATGACTGGCCCACCACGGGGAACGTCCCCATTATCATCACCTTCATCGCCATCTTCATCGTCTGGGACAATGGGTAAATTGGGGTTTGGCGTAACGGGTGTGGATGGATTTGGCTCTGGTGTATCGGGTGTAGGTGGATTTGAGTCTGGTGTATCGGGTGTGGGTGGATTTGGGTTTCCTGTATCGGGCGTGGGTGGATTTGGGTTTGCTGTATCGGGCGTGGGTGGATTTGTGGGTGGATTTGCAGGTGTCGTGTCCGGCTCTACATCCTGCGGTCCAAAATTGCCAGTTGCATCAAGTACCCCCGCTGTAATTGCTGCAACAATAGCACCAGATAATACCACGGCTCCGGCTTGACCTATCGTAAAGACGTCTCCTTTATATTTGTCCAACTCCTCAAGAATGCGCTTTTGTTCTTCCGGTGTTTCATTTATCTTAGGAAACACTTTCTTTAAATCTTCGCCTAATGCTAGTTGAAGGCCCTCGTTTTCTCTTACAACCGACCACGGAATTTTAAACCACTTTTTTGTTTTTGGATCTTGAATGGAAACCCTTACAAATTTCCCAGATTTCGAAGCAGCAATGAAATGCTCTTTCTCTTCGGCATCCTGTAGGAGTTGTTCATACATATACCTGCCCGGGTCTGTTTCACTAACAGGTGTTTCGTCATGAGGAAGTTCGTCAATTTCCCCTTCCTCACTCACTTGAGGCACATTGGGACGTCCTTCCCTCTCGATTATCTCGTTATTTTCCACCGTTTGTGGGTAATTCTTAACTCTGGTCACACCTCTTACAACAGTGATTGGCCTTGGCGCACCTTCAGGCCAGGTAGAATCTACAAAACTTCCGTTTCCTATATTGTCGGGGATGCCTTCAGGAACTCCATTTTGCCGTGGAAACAATGATCCATCGGTTTGGTTGTGATAGTCATTAGATGTGCCACTATATGTCTGTAAAAAACCTCTCTCCTCTTTGAACTCCCCGCCGGGTAGTATTGGAAAGTTCCAATCGGCGCCACGTTCGTTAAGTGCCACCGAGGCATATCCGTCTTCCCGTCCAAAAAGTTTTGAGGCCACTTGTTCCCGTAGAGATGTTCGTTGTGGCCGTTCTGTATACACTTCATAATCTGCATTTTCGTCGACTTCTAGCAAATCGTCTTGGAGTAGCTGCTCTCGATCCTCTTTTGATAAATACTTCATTTCTCTCATTGTTCGTTCATTTCCTCTAAAAACCCCCACTCTCGTTTCAAAATCACGGTACATATTCTCGTTTCCTCTATCCTGCACAACACTTTGCAGTACAGCCGGTCTATCCCCTTCGACATATAGAAGACCGGTAGTTTTACCGCCTTTTAACTCACCGGGGAAATTACGGGACACAGAATAGTTCTTACGAAAAGCCAATTCTTGCTTGTACAAATCAGTTTTGCGAAGTGGATTTGCAGGTTTCCTCATTAGTTTTTTTATACTCCTACCCGTCTTCCGTCCAATATTTTGTATTCGTTTTCCCAAATCTTCCCTTGGTGGCCGCCTGATTGTCATTTTTTCATCTATGAGTTCATTCACTAGGTTTGTTGCCCACTCTGCTTTTTCTTTTCCTTCATCTAAATAACCTCCATCCCCATAATTAATTACTCGTCCATCTGGGTGTCGTAAACGTACATTCATTTCACCATCAACAGAAATTACACTTCCCCTATTTTTTCCTCTTTTTATCGTATGTTCCAACCCTATTATATCTGTACCATCCCTATTTGCAATTTTTCCATCTTTGGTAAATTGTTCAAGATATTCGTCACTGGGCTCGTCTGCATCATCGAGTGGAACGCCTGAAGAACTACTTACAGCAGGCGCTGCTCGTCCATTTTCGTCAGTTTGAAAATCTAAAACTTTGGCTATTGGCGTGTCGTCTAATTTGTTATCTCTCACAACACTCGGAGTTGGTGGGTTACCCGCACCCCCACTCCCTTCATCAACAACTCGAGAAACACCGCCAACTAATTCTGTGTGTGGGCTTTTTTTGTTGCTCCTTAAGCCCCTCCTAACTCTGTCATCCAGTTCTTTTTTCTGTTGTGGAGAAAGTCGCGGAGTTGTTTGATCATCCAAATACTCCATAAAATCTAGATCTTCCTTTGGAGTCCCATTGCCCTGTTTTTCCTCTGGAGTCCCAGTTATATTATTGCCCTGTTTTCGAGCCACACCATCTTGTAATTGCATTAATGGTGAGTTGTCGTTGGGATATAGAGCTGTACGTGCACGTGTACGTGTGGACCGAGGAGCGGACTGTTCCTGTTTCCATTTTTTAAATTCTTTGTTATAGTCTGTTACAGCCTTATCAGCTTCAGCCTTTGCAAGATTGTATGCGTTCTCCTTGGCTTGCACCTCTGCAGGGGTACCCCCTGCCAACTTTTGTTTTCTTGCGCGCACTGCCCTTTTTAATGCTTCCTCTGCTCTGACAAGGTTTGCAAGTGTCGCTTTTTTTCGTTTGAGTATTTCCTCGTTCATACTTCCCACTTAAATAACAATAATCACACCATAAAATTTATTATGTGATTATAGTTACAATGGACGCACCTGAAGCGCTAGTGAGAGAGCCCAGTTATGGCAAAATCAAAAATTTATTTAAGAACGAGGAGCAATTCAGTCTCTTCTCCATGCTGCCTGGTGGACCAGGTGTCAAACTCGATCTCATAAAAGAGCTGACGGGTAACAAAGAGTGGACAATTGAAGATCTGACAGACGATGCCGTGTGTGGAGGGCCACTCCCTGAACTCGAGGACGTAGAGGTCACGGAAGAAGGCTTCCAAACGCCTATTCACTCTCCCGCGAGCGGCGCACTTTTGCCCAACGCGACAGAGTCTTTGGCGACATCCGTGCTCGAAGAAGATCTTTCCATGTCGGCCGAGCCCGCAGACCCAGTTTCTTAGCCGCTGGAATCCATTCTTCATCAATAAAACGTTGAACACGTTCGTAGACTTCTACATCCGTCTGCTTCTTCTTGCGCACGGCTTTGATGGTTGGCAAATTGTACACGGGCCGCTTGGCATCTTCATTATCGCCACAGCATTCCATTTCCACACTCTCTACAGTCTTGCTGAGTGTCTCATATTTTCGCTCCAGCTCATGGAGCTGATTCGATGCGGCCTGTCTTGAAGCCGGGTCTGAATTTTGCTTAAATACCAAAGTGGACGGTGTAACTGCAACGACGCCATAGGAAATGGAGGTAGTGAGGTTTTCAGCAGCATGACCTAAAATTTTGCTTATCCAAACTGGTTTTGTTATATTTGATGGGCTGTAGTTTTGATAGCTGTAATTGGCGTAGATCTTTCGCAATGTGTGCACATTGAAAATGTGCAAGTTGGGATTTTTTAAGGGGTGTCCATCTGGCAGGAGCTCCCGAAGCCTCGACATACCCGGATAGGCCCGACTCAATTCGTTGTTGACTATCTTGTCCACAAGTTTGGTCAATTGTCCATTACTTATCTGTTTTAAATCGGGCCACGTGGTTTGATCTCGAGGATACAATTGACGGTCTTCCGGTTGCTTCTCATTCCTGTTTTGTTTTTTTTCCGCCTCGCGTATATAATTTACAAGGTTTGGGCGAATGACATTATACACCCAGTCAATAATTTCTTCCGAGGTAATACCCAGAAGGACTGGCTTACTCGGAATAACTGCGTCAGACTGGCGCTCTTGCTCCTTTTCCTGTCTGGTTTTCGCATATTGATCTACACCCGATTCCAGTTGCATCTGTGGTTGTATATTCATTTCGTACTGTTTACGCCGTCGCTCGTTGCGATCATCTATGCTGTCAATCTTGTGCTTCGCAATTCCGCGTTGCTTTATAGCAGGCACAGACTGGCCTGTTTGGTTGTCGTTGTACACATGCGCATTGTCAGGGATATAAAAATCGGCGACAGAAAGGCATTCTATTAATCGACACCCAGAAGAAAGCATAACAAGAAGAATTCTTGAAGTCCACGTCTCACTCTTCCTCAAATTAGTGACCAGTGTAAAAATGTCGTCTTCTTGGAAATGGTCCACCTGTGTATTCTGCTTCAGTTGTCGACGGCTGTCGTCTTCATTGCTCTTTATATCCATTTCCGTGCTTATTGAAAAAAGCAGAAGATGTCTCTGTCCATCGAACGGTTGTCTATCAGGTGTTATTTCCAGGTAATGAAACGCCGATTGTATATGCGCTTGCAATATAGCTCGGATCGTTTTTACAAATGAGTTATGTGATACCAACAGGGAGCTGAGAACGGTCGTCGCCAGTGAAAGAGTTCGTAATTTGTCGTATATGGCCTTTTTTTGTCGGGGCGTGTACTCTCTCACTTTCCAACTCCGAATAACAGCACATGCAGTTGAGATAACTAAAAACGATACATATCCACACGTTTGTTTTGGCCGTAGATCTTCCAGTAGTTGGTTGTCAGTCATAAACCTCATATTTTGGGATATTTTGAGCTTGTTTTGATCCCCTAAAATTTTCTTTTTCAGTGCAGGGCCGTTTATTTTGAGCCATTTCCTTACTGCATACAGAACAGTTCCAGATGTGACGACTCGTGTGTGAGATTGTCCGATGTTATTGGTCTCTTTACGAATTGCCTGGGCCTGGATTGACTTGTTCAACGGACGATCAGACCATCTCGTCCCAAGAACTGCCGCCGCGTCTTGGGCATTATTATTGGGCATAACTGTATCCATCGTCACACCAGTGAGATCCCAATACAGGTCACCGAGTTCATACCCTTTAAATTCTACGTCAGTAATCATATTGAGATTTTTTTTCTTTTTGTTCATACGGAATTCAACGACGTAAGTTGCTGCTTGCTTTTTTGATCCATCTATTTCATTTGGAAATTTTAAATATTCAGGATCCCCCTTGTACTCAATGCTCTCGGGGGATTTCACAGCTATATCAGTGTTGCGACGTGGGGGCATATCAACGAAATAAACATCGCGGCCAGGTTCGTCGAATGGGTCACTCATCTTCGTTTTCCCCATATTTTTATCTCGCTGCCATTCCTGATGCAACACCAGCGCATCCGGAAATGTACGCATGATAGGCCGTAAGTAGGAATCTACACTTTCGGGTAGTTGGCGAAGTGTTGGCAGCTTTTTTTCTTCTTCCTCATCCAATTCGTCCTTTCCACTCTCATCGGCGTTGGCTTTTGGTATCTGTATGTTAATACCCATTTCCTTCAAGTCATCACGAGAAATGGCCTTATAGTTTGCCTCATTTCGAGCCTGTTCTTTGTCAATCTTCCGTGACAGTGCTCCAACTACTGTAGACTGAAGAAATGAGCTTCGTGCTTTCTTATCATTCACCAAGTTTTTTTCTATATGTCTAAGCAAAACTTCACCCTGTTCATAATCTTCTGCAAGTTTTTTCATGTAATTTTGTAGCCTTTGTTGTTGTTTATAAAGTGCATTTGATAGTTTTCTGTTGTTTTGCCCCTTATTCTCTGGATCACTGTGCCATTGTATGTTCAACTGTCGTTGGTCCACAAGAACTTTGTATGATTCCGCCAGTTTCTTTTGAAGTGCGTCACCAAGGTCTGTCTTGTCTGATATACCCAACTCATCTGCTTTTGTTCTTATCTCTGTTATAAGATACTCTAGCGTTTCGCCCACTTCACGAATCGTATTGCTCTCGCGCTTGCGTTTGGGTGGCATTACTCGTACACAGAGGAGAGAGTAATTACTCTAAGAAACATAATTTATTGGTTTTCGTCTTTAGTTAAGATAGACGGAAATTCACAGACCAGACAAAGACGCTTCCAAAGACGTCTTTGGTTTTCAAGACGTACCTTACACTTCAAAAGCTGCAAATGTGGCAGTATGAAGTCATACTCAAGCAGCTTACAAATTTGATACAAACAGAAAGGATAAGACATGAAATTCTTGCGCGCCTCCACACATTCCTGTGCAATGATGTTGTATGCATCGTCAATGGCGTTGAAGACTGCCATGATTCGGTTAGTATGTATGTCCTCGATACTCGGGCATGTGTAAAGACCATCGGAATACTCCTCTGCCAGGCGATGGCGGATTACACGAAGCTTGTGCAATTTCAATTTGCCGAGTTCGGTGAACATAAATGACGGCGTAATCATCTCCTTGTCCACGCCGTCCAGATGACTTCGCAGCTTCTCCGTTTCGGTCGCACTGGCTTTGATGCGACTCGTGCCGGAAATGAGCACCAGTAAAGCACGCAAGTGGCTTTGGCGCTTGTAGAGATGAACAAATGTGACGCGCATGGACGAGTCTGGCCCTGCTGCCTCCGAGGACGTGCGATCCACATGTGGAACAGAAACACGAGTCATACCACATGTACAACACACCATGTAGCCGCTCGTATGGTCATCTACCATAGCATCAACACACTCACAGATGCCAAAAAGCTCGTCATGTGAGAAATGTGTCTTTGCAATGAGTGGTTTGGGCATCAGAGACGGCCAAAAACGTCTGATAAATTCAGTGACGTCGGCTGGTGTAGCGGTTGTTCCGAGCAAATCCATAGCGTCGAGGGTGTACTGTGTGGCGTCTTGGTTCGTGTCGGCGAGGTGCTGCAGCTTGGCTTCGTGAAGTTCGCGAATGCGTGCGGCCGCCGGCGTCTCTCTTGGTGCGGTGACGATAGTGAGAAGGCGGTTTTGCTGCTCTTTTTTGAACTTCATCACCGCCAATTCTCCACGACCACGTCTCCGGTTTAAAAGTTTGACCATCCGGTAGTGGAACGTTGTTGATGATGAAGTCCGACAGTGGCGAAAGGTCGGGTGGAAGAGGATTGTCTTCCGAAATGCCGGCGCGAAGGAAGTTTTCTTGGTATAGATCGTTCTCGATCTCTGCCAAAATGTAGGCGTTAATGATCATGCGCGCAGTAAGCAAAAATTAATGTGTAGTGAATATAAGAACACTTTTTATCTTGTTTTGTTTTAATGGGTTAGGCACGAAGGCTCAGTGGAAAGGATGGCTGAGGTGGATCCTCAGGGCGAACGGTATTATGGGCGTGGCGATATGCAATGCCACACTCCTTGGCAGCGTAGCCCCTGGGCATACCCTTGCGCGAGGCTTCGTCGCCATATTTGTTTTTCCATACTGCAAAATATTCTCGCCAGTGTTGCAAGTGGTCTGTATCACCGCGTGAACCCTGCTTTTTTTCGGTATCGTTCCTCATCATACCTTATTGCTTGTTTACAATGGAAAACACAAAAAATCAGGTATGCGAAGGAATACACAAAAATAAAATCTGCACATAAAGAATATGACTAAAAGAAGAAGACGGATTTTCAAAGAAGTGTTTCCCATGGAAGTCACCCCACCTTCCTCGTTGGACGATGATCAAAGGAAAGAACTTTTGTGGGAGAGTCGTGAAGAACATATAGTGAGTAAATGGGCAGAAGATTGCAGGGAGAGGAGCGAGAAACATGACACAAAGTCAAAAGAGTTTAAAGTGAAATATAGGCTTATAGGACTTCCAAGTGTTTTAATACCTATTATTCTCGGGGGCTTTTCACCACTACTTCCATGTCATTCATTAGAGTATAGTCTGGGTCTTATGAGTGCTGGTATTTTCTCCGGTTTGGTCATGTTTTTTAATTATGGTAAAAAACAAGTGGAGCACAGTACCTTCTCTAACAAGTACTTTAATTTGGTTACTGAAATTGAGGGTGAGATGAGTAAACCGAGGAAGCATAGGATAGCATGTGATGTTTATCTGGAAAAAACCAAAAATGAATATAATGCACTCGTTCAATCAGCTCCAGATCTATAACATTTTGTACTTTGTACTTTTGTACTTTTGTACGTATAATATAAGGAATACACATATATATATATATATATGTGTGTGTACAAAAGTACAAAAGTACAAAAGTACAAAAGTATATATATATATGTATAATATCATAGACTTGTTTAGACTTCCTTAGAATATTTGTACAAATGTACAAATGTACAAATGTACAAAAAAATCGTGACAATAAAATCGTGACAAAAGTCGTGACAATAAACTTCCTTCGCTTCCCTGATTTTTTGTGTTTTCCTATTTAAAGAACTGATTGTCAGAGAGATCTTCTTGACTGCACCAGACAATGACCAATTTCGGCAACTATGAGGCATCTCCTGACAGAGATGCACCTCAAGATGTCGCCGATGTCGCCCCAGAGTCGACAGAAGACTGGGCCGACTTTGAGCTTCGCTTTGGCAAGTATAAGGGGATGACCCTAGGCGAACTCATCACGAAGCCAACCTACCGCGGATACTTGCGTTATATCCTTCGCTGGGACAAGCTGAGGCTTTACAGCCGTGCATACATCGAGCGCGCGCTTGAAGAGTATGAAAAGGTGCGCCCTCCTCCTACAAAGACACCTAGGATGGAGACAAAGCAGCTGCCCTATGGCTATGGCATCTCCCCTGGCTCTATTCGAACGGGCTATGCGATGCCTGCTGGTGGTGCTATGCAAGATATGCCGCCTCCAGAACCGCTGCAGAGGCAAATGACCAACAATTTTAATTGAATAAAAAAGTTACTGTGACAGTGTGTTCTCTTTTCTTTTCTTAATCAAACTGTCCGAACGAGCGAATGTCGCTCTTTGCAAATGACGCAGATGCATCGCTTGGACGAATTCCGGACCAGCTGTATGCGTCTCCATATTTGAAAGTGTCCACTGGGAGGCGGTTGTTGGTCGTGTAGCGCAGAATTGCAGCGTTGAAGCGCCCTTCGTCCCACATTTTGAGCTCGGTGTGGCCAATCGATGCAGTGTACGCTCGGAACGTGTTGAACATTGCAGATTGCTCCCAGCTCCATGCCTCGCGCGTCTTGTCGCTGGTTGCTTTCTTGCTCCTCACGACACAGCAAGTCTGAAAAAATTGGTGGATGACATTAATTTTGTCAATCTCATCCTTGGTGTCATCTTTGACACACGCTGGGACGATGATAGAGCCATGCTTGCTTATGTCCTGGAGAGCGGCAATGGCTCCGAGAACAAGCCATGTGCCAAATGCATCGGTATCATCTTGGATGCTCTTGACAAGTTCAAGATTTGCTTTGGCTTCGAACTTGTTGTTGGGGTCCGGCTCGTCGGTTACGAAGCGCATGTTGTATCGGATGATACACATGCGATCGCGCATGGCCGTGTCCTCTGCGTCGAACTTGCCGAGGAAGTTGCTCGTGACGTGGACAGTGCCCGGCAGCACCATGTTTTCTTCGTCTTTGTACAGGCCCCTTGCGCTGATGCGATCGCCGGAGGCAATGCCCTTCAGGCGCGTTGCATGCACTTTCTGATTGTCAGTTTCTGGTACATTGATGAAGCGGACATGTTTCAGGCAATGGATGTCGGGCGCGGCATCAGCACTGGACGACTGAGGCGGCTGAGTGATGAAATTTGAGCGTACATTACGATGAAAGTCGCCGAGTGCCGCAGCGAGAAATTGATCGATGGTACTCTTGCCATTCCGCCCGATGCCGATGTGGAAAAATGAGCGGCGGTCGTCCTGTGTAGCGGCCATTGAGTAGCCAAAAATCTTCTGAAGAAAGATCTTTTTGTCTTCATCCGCAGCGATCGTGAGCACAAAGTCGTCCACTTTCTTGATACGCTCTTCATTGTGCTTGGAGTCGATCATACTGAAAGATGCCTCGATCGAAAAGTAAAAGTGTGGTTCACGTGCCACCTTTTGACCAGTGCGGAGATCAACACACATGAGATCATTCGTCGGGAGGAGGTACTTTTGGCTGTTGTTGAGAAGTGTCTCGAAATTTTGACCATTGATTTTGCGATTGCAGAGGATGGAGCGCAGGAGCTTTGAAATGCTTGCAATGTTGTTAGGACTCATAACCTTCTTGTAGAGCTTGATCTCGTCACACTGCTCGCTGCTGTCGTCGAAAATCATTTCCAGTGCAGTCTCCATCCACGGCCACACAATCATAGTAGCAAGTGTGTCAGTGCCACCCTGAATCCAAAGTTTGGTTCCAGTGCATGGCTTGTTAAATGCCCCACCGCCAGATTCACACTCGTCCCAGATGAACACACCGCTTTGTTGTGGGTTCTTGGACGGAACGACATTGACTTTCTGTGCGTCGAGCTCTTGTGCCATGTAGTAGACGATGGAATGCGCGATGTTTGACTGCAGTGCTTCTTCCAGTGAAAATCGGTGGGTTTCGACTTTGTGGACGGTGCCCTTGATTGGACAGCTGTAGCATGCTTGGAAGATGGTGCCTCTGCCCCAGTCGAAGCAGTAGTACGTCTGGGTGCCGGATGTGTCGTCTCTGTGGCATCGCCCCTTCACCTCACAAAATTTGTCAGATGGAGCCTCGAAAAACACCATGCAGCCTTTCCGAGTAATGCGACCAGGGTCAAATTCGTCGTTTGCATCAAGCGCAAACATCATGGATCGTTTGCGAAAAAAGTTGCTCGCAATAGATGACAGATGTCGTGCTTGGAAGCTCGGCATTGCCGTTGACTGAATTCTTGAAGGGGGTCGTTGGCTGGTCGTCTCTTTTTGAGATTCGTAGTCACATTCGTCAAACTCTTCCTTTGCAGTGTCCAGAAAGAACTTGGAAGGGTGCACAGGCCTGAAGCGTCCAATGACGATGAGAGAGTCCATAAATGCCGACTCGCTGTTGTTGTTGAAATTGAAGCTGCACGGGGCGAGTGACATTGGTGTACTCTCCATGATTGATGCTATGCACTTCTTCTGGTGTTTGTGTGCATGCAAAAGTCGCATGAGGCGATTTTTGTTGTAGACCACCAAATCAACAATAGTTTTTCCGGCTTCGACGTGCTCTGCCAGGTGCCAAATCTCGCGCATGTGCATGTCTGCCTTCATGGCGAAACTTTTGAGCAGGCCGTCGGTGTTGTTCTCGGTGTAAACGTCATTCACTACGACATGGCATGAAAACTTGTAGCCACCGCATTGGCTCGGTCGACTGTTTGTCTTGACAACAATGTTGGTCGTGAATTGATGGGGTACATCGAAGTCATTCAGTGCTTCTTGTGCAGCTGACAGGCATGCGTTTTCAAAAAGCACAACCTCGTCTTCGATCTCGAGGCCCTTCATCTCGCCTTTGCCGATGCGTGCTTCCACGTCAAGATATGGCTTCAAGTAGCAGCCTTCTTGGAGGACCTCGTAGGCGACTTTGTGGTCATTGATGGACTTTACCTTGTGGTATTTCTCTGTTGGGGTGCTCATGAAATTGTACAGCTCGACTGGTGTCTTGAAGATGAGGTACTTGTAGTAGTTGAGAATGCGGTCGCTTCGCCGTTCTTGGTGAATGAATTGGATGATAGAAGTCCATTGGAAGTGTTCGGCAACTTCAAGAGCGACAGCGAGTGGCCCGATGGATGGCTGCGTACACAATGTCTTGGTCCTGCTCCGGCTGATGTTGGAGAAAGAGATTGGCTCTCCAGGTGTTTTATCGCACCGCGCGCAGATCACGCCTCGCTGCTCGTAATTCTGGTTGTTGAGCCAGTCGAGACCGTCTTCAAACGGCAGGGGAGCTCGCTCCTCGTCTCGTAATGCAGGAGGCACAGTAGACTGGGCCTCTCCTTCGTCTTCATCCTCGCGAAGTCGTTTCTGTGTGATCGTCGTCTGCGACAGACTGTCTTCGTTGTCGCTTCCGATATCATGCATGGACGTGGTTGTCTCAAGTT
>Ga0070754_10001227_pt1 | contig 21005 bp, 32 predicted proteins | sample VirMetDEL_Sep_01_FD_75181 | JGI IMG/M metagenome (GOLD analysis project Ga0070754, IMG submission 75181) | Aqueous microbial communities from the Delaware River and Bay under freshwater to marine salinity gradient to study organic matter... | ecosystem: Environmental > Aquatic > Marine >... | reverse complement strand
GGAGATCTTGCAAGTGCTGGTGCAGGCTTTGCTGTAGATAAATGGGGACCAAGTACAGACACAAAGGATAAATCATAATGGCTCAATTCAATATGCCAATTACTAATCAGAAAGTTGCAGATCAAGCAGCTACTAATGCTGAAGCTAAAAGAAGAATGAATGTTCAAAAATTAGCTAAGAGTCCTGCTCCTGTAACTCCTAGTGCTGTTCAACAGTTAGGTGCCAAAGCTTCTCAACAAGTTGCTCAAGGTCAAACTCAAGCACTACAACAAGGCGCTCAACAGACTGTTCAAGATGCTCAAGTTCAGAATCAACAAGCACAGATGCAACAACAACAGAAGAATATGGCAGCTAAAGAAGCTCAACAGAATAAGCAATTAGGTAGAAAAGACATCCTGAACAAACTAGACGCTTCTATGTCTCAAGAACTTCTAGATGAAACTATGAATCTTAGAGATCAAAAAGCTAATCAAGTATTTAATAACGAACGTCAAATGATGGATTGGATGGCTACTAAAGCTAAAGATGCTAATGAATTACAAGCTTGGCAACAACAAGCTCAACAGATACAGGCAGAGCAAATGAATATGTTAGATGATGCTCATGCTATGGCTAAGCAAGCATTACAATTTGAATATGAAAGATCCGACAATAAACGTAAAAGAGAAATACAAGACCAGTTAGATGCAATAAATAGAGCACATAAGAAAGCTCAAGAAGACGCTAAGAAGAAAGCTAATAAGAGTGGAGGCTTATTTAAAGCAGCCGTAGGTGTAGCTAAGATTGCAGGTGGAGCAGCACTAGCAACTTGGGGTGGGCCAGCAGGAGCTGCCGCAGGTGGAAGTATGATGGCCAGTGGAGCAGGTGATACTGTAGGCGGAGCTTCTCAAGCAGGTATAATTTAAGTTCCCTAAATAGGTGGGATGAATTATGTGTTCACCATCTCTTGTTTAGACTTGAAAGATTAAGAAGAGTAATGCTCTTTATATAACCAGTATACTAAAACCCCCTATCGGGTGTCAAGTAAAAAATAAAAAAGGATGTAAAATGGATTGGTTGAAGGATATGTTTGGCGATAAAACTGCCGATAAGAAGAAACCAAAAAAGAAAAAGAAACCATATAAGCAGAAGACCGGCGTTGAAGCCGTTGCTAGTGAGCGTCCTTCTTATGATCCTCTAGCTGATGTCAAAAAAGCTGATATTAAGTCAATGCCAGATAACACTAAGAACTACTTGTCCTATCTAGATAAGCTACAAAAATCAGAAGTAGAAAGAGATGCTGCTATTGACAAAGCGAAAGCTAGAAGAAAAGAAGATAAACAGATGGGAAGAAACGTAGGATATCTAGACAAAGCTTTGAATGCTCTAGGTAGACTAGGAGCTGCTAAGTCTGGAGCACTTCTAAGTAAAGAAGATATTGCTGGACTTGATATGTCTAAATATAAAGAAGACATGGCCGAAAGATTTCAGGATGCTAAAGATGATGCTCATAAAGGACACAAAGCTAAAGCTCATCAAGCAATGTTAGATAGAGTTCTAGGAGATCAAGAACACTCTAAGAAGGTAGCGGAAGTAAGAGAAGCTAATAGATTAGAAAGAGAAAGAGAGCAAGAAGATAAATATGCTGCTAGATTCGCACTAGCTGACGCTAAAAGAAAGTTTGATGAAAGAGAAAGAGAACTTAAAGCTGATCAGAAACATGCAGAATCAAATATAAATAGACTAACTAAGGGGTTCTCTAAAGTAGACAAGTCTATAGATAAGGCTATCAATGATAGGAAAAATCCTATAGAAGATGCTGAAGGAATGGTAAGTAGTATTGAGGAAGGACTTCTTGATAATGCTGGACTTTCAGGAGAAGAGAAGTCTAAGTTGATTGAAGAGATTAAAGACAAAGCAGATACGTTTAGAAATACAGATTCACAAGAATTAGAACAATCTAAAGGTATTGTAGATAAATTCTTACAAAGAGCCAGAAATAGACAAATAGAAAAGTATGGAGACTTTCTACAACAGAGAAGAAGGGCCGAAGGTGCTGTTAAAGATGTGGATTATACAGAAGATGAAGACAGTCAAAACTTCAAAGAAGGATGGGGAGATTTTCAAAAATCACATTCCGGAGATAAGAAAGCTGAATTGACTGATGAGTCTAAAAATGTTAAAATAAGATATAGACTTAAGAGTGGAAAAACTGGCACTAAGGTTGTTCCTAGATCTGAAGTCGAAAAACATAGAAACAATAAAGCAATAGAATCCCTAGAAATTATTGAGGAATAGAATGAGTTTAATAGACAGTATCAAAAGACACGAAGGATACGCAGGTCATCCTACTGTAACTAAAGATAGGAAAATAGGCTCTAGTGAATATGGCACGTATGAGGGCCTAGGACATACTTCTAAGATCAATAACAAGAAGAAGATAGAGAACATCTATAAGAACTTAGGATTGACTCCAGAGCAAGCTGGAGAATACTATGGTAAAGAATTAGTAGTAGGTTATGGTCACATGCTTAAGGACAAAGCTCTTAAGGACTTCATTCTAGACACTCCAAATTATAACGGTACTGAAACTAGTGCTCGTGATTACTACAACAATCTGACAGAAGAACAAGCAACTGACCTTCTTGAGAAGGACATTGAACTTTACAAGAGTTACCTTAATGATGTTCTTAACAAATCAGGAATTGATAGAGATAGTCTAAGTGAATCTCAATATGACACTCTTACAGAGATGACATTTCAAATGGGAGCTGGAAACAAAGATGATGCCTCTGGTGTTATGGGTTTCCAAAAGATGCTTAAAGCAATCCAAGATAGAGATTGGGATGAAGCTGCAAAACAAATTAAAGATTCTGACTTATACAATCAGACACAAGGTAGAAGTGAAAACTACATAAGGGGGATCCTTAAGGAGGTACCTCGTGATGAGGTATCACCCTCCCTACAGAATCAATACAGAGAGCTTGGTAGACTCGCTGGGGATATCCCTGACGGCTATTTTAGTGATAGCAATAGCACTGAAAATGAAAAACAAGAAGTGGTGAAAGAAGATCTTAAGGCTTATGGGCAAGATCTACTAAATCCTGAAGTTGACCTAGAAGATCCCTTTGCTGATTATGAAGATGTAGAAGAAGAATCTGAATCAGAAGAAGACCCTTTTGCAGAATATGAAGATGTGGAAGAGGAGCCTGAAGAAGAGGAAGGTCTATCTGGATTTCTTAATGACTTGTTTGGTAGTAAAGTAAAACCCTCAATGGATAAGATTGAGGGTCAAGACGAACAAGTACCTGTCAATCCTTTGGTTGAATCTTTCCTTCCTGATGTTGGAAACGTAGATCCAGAAATAGAAAAAGAAAGTCTTAAAGATATAATTGCTACTGGCGCTGGTGTCTCCGACGCAGTTACCTTTGGTCACGCCGATGAAGCCGCCGGTCTTATATCTGAAGATGCTAAAGAATCTATACGAGCTGCTCAAAAGAAACTATCTGAAGAGAATCCCGCCGCTTTTCTTGCCGGTAATATTATTGGTGGTATTGCAATGGGTAATCCTATTGGAGCAGGAGCTAGTAAGATCGCACCTATTTTAGGTCTTGCTAAAGCAGCTAAAGCTAAAGGTAAAATTGCTGGTGGACTAAAAACTGCAGGTATTGGTGTAGGTGAAGGTCAGCTTTATGGAATGGGAACTTCTGAAAAAGACATAATGGAAGATACTGCAGGTGTTATTAAGGATGGACTTGATGAAGCTCTTCTTGGAGGTGGTCTTGGTTTTGGTATAGGTACAGCAGTTTCTAAATCTCTTCCTAAGAAAGCAAAAGATAAAGTAAAATCTAAACTTCTACAAGATGAACAAGTTGATGCTCTTGACATAGTTGATGAAGAAGATATGAATGATCTTCTCACTCTGGCTGAAAAGAGAGCTACTAAAGATTTTGATAAGAATCAAGAAATACTTGCTTCTATGGAGAAAACTCTAGAAGATGGAAGTCTAGTTAAGTTACTAAAAGGTAAAGCTAATCCAGAAAAGAAAGCTGCACTATTCAAACAGAAAGTAGATACTTCTAAGTTCGCAGACCTTAAAGTAGGTGGTGATGAGGAGATCCGTAAACTAGTTAAGAATCTTGATGAAGACTCTAGAGCCTACACTGCATGGCGTAATGAAGTTTTAGGTTATGTGAGATGGTTACAAAACAGTTCTAAGGGCGCTCAGAATCTTAAGACTGTGTATAAGAACATGACTAAAGAACAAGCTCCTCTTGGCAAAGATCTTGAAGACATACTAGATAAGTTGAAAAGATCTGGTAAGATGAATGCTAATTCATATTCACAATACAAAATGCAACAAAATCTTGCTGATTCATTCTACACACAACAACAAAAGAAATTAGCTGATAGTTTGTCAGGAGTAGAATCTAAAGCTGCTAAAGATGAAATCACTAAACAGATTGAAGAAGAGATTATTCACAAAGATCCATTAGGTTTCCTTGGAAAGAAATGGCTTAATGCTAATACTGTTGCTGAAGTAGTTGATTCTAAAGCTGGTACAGATATTCAAAACATAATAAGTAAAGCTCATCAAGCTAGAAATTTAAAGACTTCTTGGGAAGCTCCTATAAAATCTAAGATAGGTAAAGCTACAGACATTAAAATGAAAGACGGTATTTCAGATGCTGAATTGATTGAGATTATAGAATCAGGAAAGAGTCATCCTGTTGCTAATGAATATAGAAAGATATTTAAAGAGATAAGAGAAGAAGCTAATAAACTAGGTGTTAAAATTGAAGAATATAAACTCGGTCAAGATAAATATGTTAAGATGAAAAAGAAGACAGGTGTTCCTCTAATCAAAGCATTCAAGAATAAGTTTGATGAATTGAAAGAGGTAGGTGATGATCCTGAACTTCTTGAAGCTGTCAAGATAAAAGAATATACAAATGATCTTAAACAATTTCTAGCTGAGAATTCTAAAGACTTAAAGAAAACCAAAGAAGGAAAGAATGCACTAGCTGTATATAAACAAAATTTAGCAGATGCATCTAAGAAGTTGAAATCATTAGGGAAAGATGATATAATAGTAGAAGAGGTTGTTGACTTTAAACACTTCTTAAGTCGTCACATGAATACTAAACTAGATACTTGGAATGAGGTTAAGAAAGCTATGAATAAAATAGATTCTCCAGATTCAATCTCAAATTCCATAGATCCTCAGATCAGTGCTCTATTTAGTAGAGGTGATAGGAAACTTCCTATGTGGGTCCGTGAAACAAACATAGAACGTCTTATGCAACAGAACTTAGAAGAAGTAGGTAGATCAGTATTCTATCAACCAGTGGCTGATCTTATGGATTCTAGAACACCTTATCTAGCATCTCTTGGTATGAAAGATATGGCAAAATATTTCAACACTTGGCGTAATGACATTATGGGAATTCGTAGACCTTCTGCTGAAGACACTATGAAGGTTCTTAAGACTAGACTTGAATTGAAACTTGACGAGAGTGATCTAGGTAAATTTGTTCTAGGTCTATGGAATTTCTCTAAGTCAGCTCTTTATCCTAACTTCTTAGGTAACTCTCCAGCTAAGATCATTCGTAATTTAAGTCAACCTCTAACAATGACTTTACCTGAATTAGGTTATGATTATGCTCTTGATATGAGTAGACATATGAAGGACACTCTTAATGATCTTGCTACTAATAAAGCTAAATTCAATGCTGACAGAGAAGCATTAGCTGAATATGGTATCCTGACTAAGAGAGATCTTAAACCAGAAGACTTTGAAGGTATTAAGGCTGGATTTAAAGAATACTTCGAAGGCTCACCTGTCGCAAGAAAAGCTGACAAATTCATTGATGGTTGGAATGATACAGTAATGAAAGGCTATTCAATGTCAGATACGATCAACAGAATGGCTACAGCTAAGATGGCTAATCAACTTGTTGACGACCTGTTTGAAGGTTCTGAGAAAGCAATGAATGCAATTAAGAAGACTCCAATTGGTGTACAAAAGAATATGCAAAAAGCAATTGACGCTGGTCTAGGCAAGAATGCAATCAAAGAGATCTTGATGAAGCATTATGATATGACTACTCAATTGAGTTATGGCAAGATGGATATGAATGAGGTGGGAAGAGATTTAGGTCCTTTATTCACCATGCTTACGAAGTGGCCTGTATCTGTAACAGGTGACATCTACAAGAAACTTAAGATCGACGGAATGAAAGGCCTAAGTGATTCTACTAAGAAGTATGTATATCCTCTAATAGCAGCTATGATGATTGATTCTATAGTTGATGAAAACAATTCAGCTCACAGAGCACTAGTAGGTGGTTCAGGATTTGCTGGATGGTTGCCGGTACAATCGGCGATAGGTAATGAAGTTAGTGACTTTGTTCCTATTCCAACTATATTAGGTGCTATGAGATTCGGTACAGGAGCTATGGATTTTGCTACAGGAATGGCAAGAGGTGGCGAACATGCTGAATATGCTGCAGACCAAGCAGGAAAAGAATTGAGAAGAACAGGCCAGCAGTACTTACCAGTGATAGGTAGTGCATGGAAAACAATAGATGAGTTCGAAAAGATAAGAGACGCAGGGAAGAAATAGTACATTATCTTGTACTAAAAGGTAAACAACAGGGAGTTAATAGTATGTTTAAGCATCTAATTAGGGTTTTAGTATCAATTTGTATACTAGTTTTTATAACGGCAGGAACGCCAGAAACAGAGCATCACACCGAAGACAAGAAAAATCCAAAAGGATATATGTCTCAGATACATAAAGATACAATCAAAGTAACTCAAGGTCCTTTACAAGAGCATATAAAAGCATTCTATAAAGAATTCCCTTATGCGATTAAGATGAGAGTTTATGTGACACCAATGATGAATATGGCATATAATGGTATTTGTGATCCAATAGGTGGGTACGTTAAATTAAGTCTTCTCGACCTAGTTAGAGTACATAAGGCTGGTAGATTGAAGGAACTAGTATATCATGAATTAGGGCATTGTGGTCTAGATCTAGCTCATGCTGAAGATAATGACAGATCAATTATGGCACCGGGAATGCAAAGAAAAGCACCGGGAGTTGGTGCATATACAATTAGAGAAATGAAATATAGACATAAGAAGACATGTGAAGGATCTTATCCTCAAGTGAGAGATCAATTGTGGGAAGTGAAGACATCTAAACATTTAAGTTGTATTAGAAGATTTGGCAAGTAAGGAGGCTGATATGGATATCAAAAAAGAATTGAGAAAAGATAGAGTAAGTATGACACTTATTGCAAGGGAGCTAGGTAGAATTGGATTAGAGGTAGGTATGAAACCAGTAATGTTTCGTAGTACTGATGGGGATGAGATCTCCGCCATCTACTTGATGACTGATGAATTCAGAGAAAAGGTCTATGAGACTAGAGCTGAAGGGGAAGATGATGAGGAAGACGAGAATAAATAATTCCATAATATATACGAATCTGTATATCTAATTGAAATAAATATATCAGAAGAACGCAGAAAAGAGCACCTCTAGGGTGCTTCTTCTTTTGGAGGATGAACGATTATTCTGTCATCGTTTAGGGTGACTCGATCAATAGGAAAATATTTCCCACCTAGTTTATCCCAATCTGCGGGACCTATAAAGATCTCTTTATTGTGATCATCAAATGTCATAAGTAATTTAATCAGAGTCTTTATTTTCATTCTTCCACTCCTCTAATTCCTCTTTCATATCTTTGAGTTGTTCTTGTAATTCAAGAATGTGACCTGCGAGAATTGATATATCATCCGACTTACTGTTTTTTCTTACCCACTCTAGTGATACTCCTATACCCATGTTTCCCTCTGTTTTGTAATACGTAATCTATAAGTAATTTAATTAGGAAAAAAGTGAATGCTCCTATTAGTATAGAGAATAATATCATCATTCCCCAAACAACTAGTAATACTTCAATCTGCATCATCATCTCCGTAATCAATAGAAAAAAGGACGGCTATTAAAGCCGCCACAATGAAAAGACTAACTGTCAACTTCCCACTCCTCTTCCTCATCTCTCGAGGCATAAGGTTCATGGTCATCATCTTCTTTCATATGCTCTTCCATCTCAGTTAGAACTTCTTCAGCTTCTCTCTCATTCTCTGCATCAGTCAGCATCTGAACTATTTTGTCAGTGTTAGGCTCTTCTACCCCCATTGCTTTCTTTAGAGTTCTATGAGAATTTAACACAAGCCCTGCAACTACTCTAGCATTTTCATGAAACTCTTCAACCTTATTAAGTTGAATTTGAGCGTTTCGTCTTGATGTGTATACGGCTACAGGATCATCGCCAATTATAAGTATGTAGATTTTTGGATTCATTCTAATCTCCAGTAGGTGCGCCATGTTTCTTGAAGTTATGCATATCTTCTTTTTCAGTGGCTGTAAGTTTACGTTTAGCTTGAGCTTCTCTTCTTCTCTTAGCTTCATCCTTCAGTTCTTTTCTTTCTTCTGAACCAACAGGTAATTGAGAGGCTTCTCTTTCTAATTTCAAAGCAGCTCGATAATCTGTAGATCTTCCTTTAAGAGAAGGGACTACTATGGAACCTCCGCCAAAGGTAGGATCATTCCCACCTCTTGACTTCTGACAACCTCCACATGTAGGTACCGCCTCTCCTGCGTCATTGAATTCTGCCCTACTTTCATCAGTGTAGTACATAGTGTACTTGTTACATTTATGACAAGAGCCACTTACTTTTATCCTACTCATGCTAATATATTCTCCTCGAACTCTTCTCCGATATTCTCTATCAGTTGATCTAGATAGTATTCCACCTCTTGAGGGTCAGGTTGACCTACAACGTACAATTCTGGATCTGCAATTACGTGGCCGTGATAACCTCTATTTATATCCCAACCAATCTTGATGTCAGTCCTTTCAGTTCTAAGGTAAGCCTCTGTGTAAACTAGCTCTCTTTTGAATTGAATTCTTCCCACTACTTTTCCTCCCATTTTCTAATCTCCTCCTGTCAATCGAATGACCCATTCCTCATAGTTCATCTCTACAAGAACAAGCCCAAGGTTCTTCTTCAAGTCTTGAGCTGTCCTAGTATCACATTCATACAGACCACCTTCTTGATCTATCCAGTACTTCTTCATCTATGCCTCCTCCGCTTCTTCAGTAACCTCTTTAAGCTCTTTCCTAAGTAATTCCCAAGCCAAGCAAGTTCTGCTTATTTCAATAGCCTCTTCTTCTGTTTCTGCTTCTATAAACCTTTCATATACATCAAGTATAGTATTGTATCTAGTAACTCTAAACTTCTTCATTCCACTTCCTCCTTAAGTGCTTTCAGACACGCATCTAATGTATCATATCCAGAACAGAATCCTATTGGACCTATCCATCCCCAACTAGCAAAGTCATTATTAACTTCATCAACACCTTCATCATCAAACCATGTAGTGAATACGTTGCACCAATAGATCTCGTACCCTACAGGTATGTCAAAGGAATAGTAGCGAAGTTGTTTAGCTCCCTTTATATCCTTAGTAGCAGGATGAGTTCTATCTACTATGACTCCAGCATCCATTACCAAAATTCCTTATTTGTGAATTCTAAAACCTCACCATTAAGTACCTCATACTTAACAATTTCATAAGTTTCTTGTATCAATTTAAGTTGATCATAAGTCAGAGGGTAGTCATAAACCATACTTGGAGTAGGTCTTTTGTAGAAAATTCTACCATAACCACCTGTTTTCTTATTACGAATTGTGTATATTATTTGGGTTTGTATGTTGGTTTCCATTTTGAATCTCCATCTTAGTCACCCTCTATATCGACTATGATTTCATATTCATCTAGGTCTTCATTCCATTCCCAACAATTGCCTCCGTAGATAATCTCTTCAAAAGACACCCCATACATTGACAATTCATACTCTCTGATCTCTTTGAGATGTTTGCGATCTTCTTCCTCCTTAATCGCAATTTCATCTCGGATCTTTTTCAATTCATTCTCTTTCATGAAGTCTCCGATATAACTGCTTCTGTAAACCATTTTGGAAGTAAGTCACTACATTTATTATACCACATCTCCCAAGCTGAGTCAAGAATGTAAGTAATACCATAATCATCGGGAGTTCTACAATTCCTTCCTGAAGCCTGCATTACGTCACGACCTGTCAGCCATTGATAATATTCGCTCTCATTGCGTGCAATCCACCTCATTGCAGGGTCCTGCAGGGAAGGGTATTGAAGCTTTGCAATACACTGAAAACGCGCCTTATCGTGATCTAGAGAAAGTCCCTCAGTCAGTCCTGAACCAATCATTACTGCATTATCACTCTCTAGAAATCTCTCAAGTGCTTCTTTCTTGTTGTTCTCTGTGTGAAATATGAACCTATCGCCGGTAAGATGTGCTCTAAGCTTGTAAGCTACTGAGTATGGAGCATGAATGAATCCTTTTTCATTACTGTGCTTCTCACATAACTCTAAAATCTTAGCTGCTACCTTAGGTATAGACTCATCTTGGTTTTTATAGGTCATGGAACCGACATTAAGTGGCATGATTGGTCTATTTTCCTTAGGTATATCACTATCAAGGTCTATATACGTCACCTTTTTGTCCGCAAGTCCTAGATACTCTACATCTTTCTGTGAAATTGTAGCTGACATTAGGAAGATCTTCTCTGTGTCACCTCTCCAAAAGATTTCTTTGTGTCCTTTAACAGATAGTGGTAGAAGTTCTATACATTCCGAAGGATATCCTCTGAACATGCTCTCAGTGTAGTTTATTATGGTAGATGGAGCTGCTGAAGCCAGTTCTTTCTTCAGTTTTTGTACTACTTTGGTGTCCGGTTGTCCTTCTAACCATGCAGCTAGAGCACCTACAGTATCAAGCCCATCTGGGTAGTTGTAATCATGTCTCCATAGCTTATCATAGTGAAGTCCTCTAAGAGTTTCTAACATCTTATGTGCTTCATCGATAACTACGTTCTTTTTGTACAATTTGTGTGCCATGTACGTGAAATAGTTGGCAACTAGCCTGACCTTCTTAGTCTTTACGTGAGCTAAGTCTTTAAAGTACTGTGCTCCCTTAGGTCCAAAGGCATAATGTTTTCTACAAAACTCATCTTGAGTCATATTGTATTTGTCTAACCAGTATTCAGTCTTCTTCTTAACGGTACGTAAGAATGGAAATTCTTCCATTGCTTGTTTACGTAATGCATTGTTAGGAACAAGATAGGCACAGCTAGATTTCTGTGCTATCAGATATGACTGAAGGGTAACAGCAAGTGCAGTCTTACCTGTACCTACTGCTGCCGAGATAACGAAAACTTCTGTATCATCCCACTTATTTGCTATCTGTTTAATAGCTTCAAGCTGAGAACTTCTTGGAGTTTCATAAGGGAAGTGTTTAAGTAATTCGTTAATCATTTCAACCTCTCAAAGTAGTAATTGCTAATCATGATATAGATATCAACAGGCCAGAATAAAGTCATCACGGCCACTCCTAAGTATTTGTTCTTAAAAGTTATATTCAAAAAGTATCTTGTTTTTTCAGAGGTTCTTACTGACAAGCATCCTACTAAAAAGAATAGTAAGTATCCATATATGTAAATCATTTCCATTTCCTTTTCATATCTTCAATGTCCCACCAATTGTGTTTAGGACCTAACTCTCTTATCAATTCTTCTGCTGTCTCTTGACCTTTCACAGTCTTGAGTTTAGCTGTCTCAGGGAAACCCATCAAGTGAAGATAAGCACACAGTCCTATCAAGACTGCATCCATCTCATCTGATTTGTGTCTCTCTTTATCCCAATCCATAAGATATCTGGCCATAGCCTGCCACTTAGTAGAATGTATTTCCCCATAATTAGATGTGGTTATACACGATTGTAGTACATAAGGCATTGCTGCTAGATTTCTTCTCACCTTAACTGAAGGCATGTACTCTACTACTAGAAGATCAAAGTTATATTCTTTGAAGTCCTCATGTAGAAGGTAGGCTATCTCTCTCATACGTTTGAAGTCTGGAAGAGAAGGGTCGTCTATTTCTATCCAACCACTTTCTTTCAGATCTCCTTTGTAGAATATAGCTATTCCTAAATTACCTGTCTTACCAGTAGAAGGATCTATTGCTATCATCAATTCATTAGCGGCTTGTTTGTGATACGTCTTGTTCAGTTTTACCATCTTCGCCAAAACAAAGTTCTCCTATTGTGTAGATTACTAGGAGTGAGGATGCTAAGATCCCTGCAAATTCTAGTCCATTCATATCTCATCCAATCTATTCTGTGTATTCTTCAATGCCCACTCAATAAGTGCTATTGCGTCATGTCGTTCCTCTTCATCAAGTGCGGTATAGATAGCTTCTAGAAGATCTTTAAACACTGCATCTTTTTTCCTTAATCTCTCTACATCCTTCAAGAGGATTTCAATCAGAGTTGTTTCTCTCTTCATTTCCCACCTCTTATGATTTTATAAACTCCATAAACAATTAAAGCGGTAACAGCCATCATCATAAGAGTTGCACATATTTGAAGTATTCCTACTAAGATATCAATCATCCGAACCCCCTTATCTCAGCTACTACTTCTATCTCCTTCTTAGGATTAGGTAGTGTAGAATTGTACCAAATTATGTCTTCTCTTATTTCACAATCAGGAATACCAGCTCTCTGTCCTGTTACCCACAGAATATAGAAGTGCCTATGTCTTCCACCCATACTAACTTTTCTTAGTAGATTCTGTTTGTATTTAAGTTCTGCATCTGAACCTTCTGATTCATTCTCAGACTCTACGAACACTGGCTCCACAAGAGGGAGCGAAAGGCGCTCCCCCTCATGATTTACGTGAATCAGTTCTTTAAGTTTACCACTCTGTTCATGAACAGTGAACGGTCTTCTTATGATTCCGCTCTCTCTATAGATCGAAGTATCTACGATATCTTCTAGACCAAGAGACTTGATAAACTCTTTATGAGAATGAACTAGATTCTTATCTGTAATCTCTTGATGAGGTACATGAAAGTGATGACCCTTCCTTCCTGAAAAGTATTCTGCGTATACATAATCCTTCAACGCATCTCTCACTTTTTGTATCTTGTTTTCATCAAAAGTATCTACATCAATATAAAGAAGTGAGGATTTCATGGGTAGACCTCTTAGGTTCTTTGTTGACATAGAACTCTCGACTTGTTCAAGAGCCTTACCTTCAAACTCATATAGAGAAACGAACTTATAGTTTGTATTAGGGTGATCGTCACTTAAGAAAAGCTTATGTCTTCTTATCTTACCCTTCCTGAACTCCCTCATTCTTCTCTCCTTGAATTTGATTCATTCGATCTTTAATCGTTTCGTTTAGTATTCTAATTCTATTAGCTGCTATATGAGCTAGTTGACTTCTTGTAGGACTAACTCTGTAGTACTCCTTCTTGAGCTTCTTTAACATCTGCTTGTTGACTACAAAGTAAGCTCTACCTTGGTGTTCAGTTATTGAAAGCGAACATGCTCTCAACAACTTAGCTACTTTACCATTCATGTCTACCCCTTCTCATAAGCACATTTGACTGCACTAGCATTGATTATCAGATAGTCTGCATCATCAGTAGAAGCTTCACCCATAGTGTTCAAAGCGTGTCTAAAGTTTGCATTAGACTTGAGCCACTGAGGAACCTTAGGTCTGGCATCTGCCTTAGGTTCGATCATAAGCCCTACTTTAAGATTACCTACATAAGTGTCAGCTAGTTGTGCTACCTCATAAGTCTTACCTCTCTTAGCAGTATCTCTAACTGTGCCATCAGCTAGAACAATACCTGATTTAGTTTTGGTTTCTACTTTAGGGGTGTTGACTTTAATGAGAATGTCGTCCTTGTTTATGAGAACTATCTTACTAAATTCATTCATCTAAAAACTCCTTGGTACTACATAACCACAACCTGCACTTTTAGAAGTGATCATGTATCTGTCTCTGTATATCTGGCCTGATCTAGGATTAGCATAGAGCTGATACTTCTTACCTGTATTTCTGTTTGTATAGTATTTGCCTATGAGTTCTTCTAGATACTGACCATCTACTTTACATTGTATTAAGTCTGAATCTGGATTAGCGAAGTCTATTGCTTTGACTGGATTGTAGTAGGCTGTTCTTAACCACACCTGATAAAGGGTGTCATAAACATCACCAACATTATAAGCCTCCATCTCCTTGAAGGCATCGACATCTCCATCAGAACATCTATCCCATAAACTGAAATCAGTACTCAACTTCTTAGTTCCTACTAGTTTCTGACTCAGTTCATCTAGTTTCTTAGATGTCATATTGAAGGGTCTTAAGTTCTGGTATGTACAGAATACAAAGAAGTGGGATGGTAGTTTCATTCCTAGTTCTAAGTATCGTCCTAAAAGCCAGCCCTTATCAAACGCTGCATTATGTGCTACGACTACATCAGCTTCATCTAGAATAGGCCATAGCTTCTTTAGAAGTTCTGTATCATCATGTGGATCTCTCTTGAATGTCTTAGAAGTTCTGTTTGTTAGACATTTAACTCCCTTAACTCCCTTGTTGTTCAAGTCTCTCAATGATCCATATGCTACTGTCAGAATCTTTGTAGAGTCCTTCAGTTGATTAGCATTGATCACTTGGTTTCCTGTTCTGAAAACCTTTGCTGTGATTAGTGATGTCTCTATATCTAAGAAGACAATCCGTTTGGACATGTCATCTATGTATGGATCACCAAAGTCTAGCTTCAATTTCTTTAGCTGTTTCATTTATCCTCCTTCTTCTCTGTTACGAATTGATATACGTTTCTTATTGTAGGCCTCTTAAAAAGAGATCCTTCTATGACTTCTTGGTGACATACGAATCTTCCTGTCCTGAAGTTTATCTTCCGTGGATTTGCTAGATAGACTACCTTATCTATAGGTATTGCAACCTCTCTGTCTTCTGTATGTAAGGCTGAACAGCATACTAGGATATCATCTAGTCTGTGAATAGATTCATGTGTAATGTGATGTTTAGGAGTTCGCCATCCCTTACCCTCAAAGTGTTCTATGTGTAGTTTATCCTCTGACGGAAGATGATGATTGTGATAAACACAAGTGTGCTCATTTCCTAGAACATCTATTGCCTCAAACTCTAAGTCAAATATCTCTACTTCAACTTCCATTATTTCCTTATGCAAGTCCTTCATATCACCTCCTTTTCTCTCATCAGTTTGTCAAATTCATGTCCTTGTTCCGCCTCTTTGTAGTCTTCTACTTTAACTTCAGCTACATTAGCAACGATCTCAGGATCACATCTATGTTTAATTGTACCACCCAGCCATTCGTTAGTCAAGTCGACAGCGTCATAACAAATCTGCTCGGCTTCTTTTATGTAGTCTTTATGGACAGTTAGCAAATATTCATCGTGGAAATTAGGAATGTATGCTTTCATTGGAATGCCTCTCTCTTCTATCAATTGACGTACAAAGTATAGGTGTTTACATAGAATAGAATGTCCTGTCTTTTGAATCACTCTATTGAATGTGTCCTTGTGTTTTGGTTTGATAGTTATAGGCATACCTAGACCGTCGGCAAGAACGCCGTCACCCTTAATGCATTCGTCATGTAGTACTGATTCGAATTCCTTTATCCTTCTGAATGTGTTCCAGTATCCATCATAGATCTCTTGAACTTCTTCTCTCGTTATGTCAACTCCATTCTTTAAAAGTCCTGCAAGTATTGTACTAACCCCAGCGCCGTAAGAAGCGGCGAGATGTACTACTTTACAGATGTTTCTTAAGTTCTTAAACTTCTTCTTAGTCTTACTGATTGCCTCCTTAGTAGGATTGAGTGGATCATATCCTAGACTTAGTATGTCCTTTTTAAATGCTGGTACTCCTGCACCTACAAACAAGTAGACATCATTAGTCTTATCTGGATCTCCATATAGAGCATTGTAACTTGGGCATTTAGAAAGCTCTGCAGTTACTACTGGCTCTAGTGCTGTGAAGTCTGCCTGTACAATCACATGATCTTTAGGTGGTACAAGACATCTTAAATATCCTGCTGACTTAGGTAGTTGCTGAAGGTTGACACCTCCTGTACCTGCACATCTATCACTTAATGTACCGTGTGCTTTGAGCTGACCATGGTGAATTCCATTCTCAGTTCTCTCAAGCATCTTATTCACATATCCTAATTCTTTTACTGCTTTAGTGTATGTCAAGTAGTATGATCCGGCTTCGCCAAAAAGAGGTGCTGTGTCTTTATTGACAGGTGGTTCTGCATAATCACAATCCATCTCACCTTTAGCTGACCAGAATTCAATAGACTTACCGTCTATTCTAAGTTCCCAGAGATATTCCTTCTTACGTTCCTTCCACCTAGATCTTTGATCTGTTATCTGATGCCTCTTTCTTTTATCGAAAGGTGTCCAATCGTCCAAGTCTGATACATATGTACTAGTTCTTAAGTGAGGTATAACTACCCACTTATCTTTACCTAGCATATTGTAATAGAGTATGTCTCTAATCATTTGCTTTGAATTCAGATTGAGATGTGTTTCAAACAGATCGTCGTATCTGTTCTTGTGATCCTCTTCCCACCTCTTTGCATGAGATGACATAGTTCCATCCTTCTTTAACCATACTTTAGGTTTAGGTCTGAACTTATTGTCCACTCTGTTCTTAAGTACTTCTTCAATGTGAGATGTAGCTTCTGATTCGTAAGTGAATTTCTCTGCTGCTTCATCTCTTGTCCTTTCAAGATGAGCTTTCCACTTCTCTAGTCTATCTACGTCTACTGTTATGCCTTCTTTCCTAGCTTCTATTATCAGTTTGTATAGAGCTATGGTTGCTGTTGTATGGAATGGTAAAACGTCTGGCCACTTTTCCATAGCCGGAACCAATACCTCATAGTATATGTCTCTTGTAGCTTGAGCATCTAGTGCTGCATACTTCTGCATGATTTCAAAAGGTACTCTCCACATCTCTCCTTTGTCTGGTTTAGGATCCTTACTTGATCCTTTAGTGTATCCATTATATATTAGCCATTGATCTAAGGCTCTCTCATTAGTATCTGGCCATCCAAGAAGGTCCTTCATCATTGTCTTAAGTGACATGTTCAAGTTGTATCCTTGATCCATCTGAAAGATTAAGCCCATCACGTCACAGTGATAATTGAATTTAGGTCCAAGTGTTGTCTCTAGTCCTAAGTCCATATGTATACGTTCTCTAACACCTGCATCGAATGTCAGGTTGTAACACATCAATTTGTACTGACACAAGTGATCCATTATCTTAGTCACTTCTGAGGGATGACTGTCTTGTATATCAATATAGATACCACCTCTAACATCTATTGATGATAAAGCTATACCTACTGCCTTGAAGTCTGGTGCTAACCAATTAAGTCCATTAGTTTCAAAGTCAAGAGCTAATAGTTTTGAATCGAAGCTCTCAAAGATAGCTTCTATCTCTTCCAAAGATGGTGACTTGTATGACAACGAAGGTAGTGGTCTACTCTTTATTGGTGTCAATGTCTTCCATACGTTCATTCTAAAACCTCATTGATTCAGGCAGCCTACTTGATGTAGTTGATTCTGCTGACCTGTGATTAGTTATCTTCTTTCTCTGTTGTCTGATTCCATTCTTCCTAGCATAAGTCCTAGCATCTTCATAGCTATCAAACTCTGCTATCACTTCACCTTGTGGATCTTTGAGCTGTATTGATTTAGATCTAGGATCTAGTAAGATCTCAGCTCCCACCTCTTTCATGATATCAACAGTAAACTTCTTGTTAAGAATATGAGTCCAATCTTCTGAGTCTACTACTTCTTTCATCTCTTCTTTAGAATAAGCAGCGGCTAGAAGGAAGTGGTGTCTCGGTCCGTTGATAAGATATCTGTCCTTGATAGGCTCGCCAAAAGAATTCTTAAGTGTTAAGTTCAAGTACTTATCGTTAGCACTTGCTTGGGTAACTGTTACTGTCACTCCTGCTTCAACTGGTATCTCTCCAATCTTAGCATCATAATTGACTTGATTACCTTGTCTCTTAGTTTTGTATGCCATGTCTAACTCCTAGTCGCTATCTCTATAAGCTTTAACAGTTTCGTTGAATTGATTTCTTTATCAGGAAACTTACATAAGTATTCTGTTATAGCTTTGATTACTGATTTCATTTTGAATACTTCTTCTTCTTGTTTTTCTATTCTATCTCTCATAGATTCTACTTGTTTCCATGAGATGATTTCATGTATGCCACCTTCTCTTGTATGTAATTGATGGCCTATTGCATTGAGCTGATCCACTGTTCCAAATAGATCTTCTATTACGAATTCAGGTAGAACTATAGGAAAGTTTTTAGTCTGATCTTTATATGCTTTGCATTCTATTATAAGTAATAGCTGATCAAAGTCCAGCATCTCTCTCCTCCTTCTCAATGTATTTATCTAGATGTGTTTCTACTAATGTGTAGATGTCTTCTGGTGGTAGGTGTATAGAGATCTTCTTTATTATGTGATAGAGTTTTCTTCTGTACTCGTGCCTCTTGAGGACTTGTTCCATTGTTTCCATTGATCTCTCCATTTTATGTATGCTATGTATCCCACTCCTATTCCATTGAGTACATAGTTTGTTATGATAGGTAGTGGAGGATTGTCCATACCAATTGCATAACCTAATCCAGTGACTTCCCCTGTCAACCATAATGCTAACAAGCCACTGCTTACTCCATCAGCCTTCTTTGTTTTCCAACATAGATAGACTTGTGGTAGTGCGCTGAGACTGAAAGCTATACTACTCATCCATCCCAATACGTCGTGCATTTTTCAATACCTCTTTCATGTTATGAACTAGGTTCTTGTAATCCTGATCACTAGGAAACTCTCTAGTGTTTAATAATAACTGTTGTAACATTAAGATATGTGCAGCTACCTCTGCGCGAACTTGGTTTAGTTTATCATCTATCCTATCATCAGAGTCTTCTTCATCTTTAATTTTAAAACCACACCCCTTAAGGAAGTTATCGAATGCTTCTCTTAATTCAGGTAGTGTCTCTTCATAACATACTACTTTAGTGAATTGGTAATCGTTACTGCTTTTAAAAGTATAACTCATGCTGCACCTTTCTTATTTTGTACTACCTTTTGGAATAATAATTTGACTAGAGCTTCAGTAGTTTCTTCATCTAGTTCTATCTGTAAACCCCATTCACTTGGAGTAGATATAGATAGACAACAACCATTCATTCTAGTTACAACCTCTAGTGTTGTGTTATTTGTTTTATCTTTGTGTTCGTATATTGTCATTGTTTCCATGTCATCTCCTTAAAAGAAGACCCCCCTTGCGGGAGGTCTGAGTGAAGGTCTGTTAGAAATCCTTCAAGATGTACAGTAAGTGGGTCGCTGCCTTCTTACCTGCATCAATCTGTTCTTGGTAGCGAGGATTCTCACTCACCTTGTAGACATCACCTATGACTTTGAGAAGACCGTTCTTAGTTTCGATCTCTCTCATGTCACCAAGACGAATGTCGTCCTCATCACCTACTGAAGTGATTAGAGTACTAACCCCTTCCTTGTTCTTGACAACTCGGTAAGCTCTCTTAGTTTCAGAGTTGAAACCTGAGAGGTACTTGTTGCCTGCCTTTGATTCTTGCAACCAAAGTCCTTGAATGTTGTACTCTTTATCGTACTTCTTTTGTTCAGCCATTAGTGTTCCTCCTTAATGGTAGTTATAAACAAGGCAGCATTAGAAGCTGCTGCCGCCTGCTTTCTTAGTTTTCTTTTTAGGTACAGCCTTTACCTTAGACAATCCCTTCTCAAGATCAAGACCATGACCTTCGCCATCAATATATACTTGAGCACCTAGTCCATGCATAGCTAAGTTCTTAACTAGACATCTCTTGTATGCTGAGTTTATATCAAAAGCGTTTAGAGGTGCTACGTCAATCTCCTTGTACTTAGTCTTAACAGTATAAGCATCTTTCTTCTGAGGCTTATTGTTATTGTCCAGTACAGGTAGAACTTCAGTCAAGCTCTGTCCTTTGATGATAACAGTAGTCCTAACAAAAGCACCTGCCTCTGTAGTAAAGTATGGATTACCTACCTCATCAGTATGTACTATGTATACTGCCATTGGATCATAGTCCTTAACTATAGCCCATGCTGCCATCCACGATAGATAGCTCAATCCGTTCTTAGATTCCAAGTGATCACTCACGTCGATACTACTGAGATCTTTGAACACATTTACGTCACTCATTTGTTTCCTCCTATGCACTTTCCAGTGCGCGTTGTTGACAATCTAAAACCCACTCACTCCAGTTACTTATTCGTGTATCATAAATGAAGTAGGTGTTGTACTCTTTTAGTTTAATTGGGTTGCCGTATATATCGGCGGCGCTATTGACGACAGGAACTTTCTCATTCCTAATACAATCATACACATATTCATAATATCTGTCAATAGAAGCTTCATCAATTACAGTCTTCTTACCGTCCATGTAGATGAAACCATCCTCACCTTTTTGCATTTCGTATATGGACATGAAAGGTTTAGCACCTACAGCTTTACCCTTATTCATCTTTAATGCTCGATGGTTAGGATCCTTAAGCTTGTCAGCACCTACGTAAAATGAGGTGTGGGATCTACTGATATACATCAATACCCAGAAGTCAGCTCCACTCTTAAAGAAGTAGTGTGCTCCTTGACATACGTTATCAGGTTTAGGTTTGGCATATCCAAAGTGTGCGTACTTTACTGCACTCCAGTTGCCGAGGATTGCTTTCAGTTCGATACCGCCTTTCTTACCGTCGATCTCTAGCTCTCCAAAGTCTGGTCTACCTGTCACTGATGATCCATTCTTAGTCATCCATTCAACAGGACAGTCTTCTTCTCTCTTGAACTTAGCTCCACTCATCTCTAACAATTCAGCAACAGCTTCCTCATTGAGAAGTCCAGCATGAAACAGTAACTGCAAGTCAAAGTCTACTGGTGTTTCAATACCTAGATAGCGAAGTACTGCTATACGTGGATCACCTCCTAT
>Ga0070754_10001223_pt1 | contig 21051 bp, 26 predicted proteins | sample VirMetDEL_Sep_01_FD_75181 | JGI IMG/M metagenome (GOLD analysis project Ga0070754, IMG submission 75181) | Aqueous microbial communities from the Delaware River and Bay under freshwater to marine salinity gradient to study organic matter... | ecosystem: Environmental > Aquatic > Marine >... | reverse complement strand
TGCATGCAGGCTGCTCACGTCGCGCGCGAACCAGCCCACGGTGTCGAAGCTGGGGGCGAACGGCACCACACCGGTCAGCGAAACGCGGCCATGGCTGGGGCGCATGGCCGCCACGCCGCAGAACGAAGCGGGCACACGAACCGAGCCGCCGGTGTCGGTGCCCAGCGCGATGTCGGCATCGCCCCAGGCCACGGCGGCCGCCGACCCGCTGGAAGAACCGCCGGGCAGGCGCTCCTGGTCCACAGGGTGGCGGGGCGTGCCGAAGAAGGCGTTTTCGCCTTCAAGGCTGAAGGCCAGTTCGTCGGTAATGGTCTTGCCGATCACGCGCGCGCCCGCAGCGCGCAGCCGGGCCACGCAGTCGGCGTCGGCACCGGGGATGGGGTGGCTTGCGGCCCAGTCGGGATGGCCGGCGCCCGTCGGTGCGCAGCCCACATCGATGAGGTCTTTGACCGCAAGCCGAAGGCCATCGAGCGCACCGGCTGCGGTCGGCTCCCGTTCGCACATCAGGCCGGGGACAAAACCCCCGGACGCCCATGAAGTCGTCATCGCCCGGGCAGCGCGTCGAGCACCTGCTGCGAGCCGGTGACGAAGCCGAAGCACTTCTTCACATTCCACACCGTGGCCTCGGTGCAGAAGGCGGGCGAACTGGTGGCACAGCAGTCTTCCAGCATGACGCAGCCATAGCCGAGGAAGTTGGCGTCGGTCAGGGTGTGCAGCACGCACTGGTCGGTGTTGCAGCCGGCGAACAGGATGCTCTTGATGCCGAGGTTCTTCAGGATGCTGTCCAGCGGCGTGTCCCAGAAACCGCTGATGCGGTACTTGTCCACCAGGATGTCGCCCGGCACCGGCGCGAGCTCGTCGACGATGGCGGCCGCCCACGAGTCTTTCTCGAGCACGTTGCCCTTGCCACTGGGCAATGGGTAGCCCAGGCCCACGCCCTGGCCGCCGTTGTCGTACAGGTGAATCTGGTTGGGCGGCATGTTGGCCAGGTCCGGCCGGTTGCCCCAGTTGACCCAGATCACCGGCACACCCGCCGTGCGCAGCGCGGGCAGCAGCTTCTGCAAGGGTTCGATGGGTGTGCGGTCGACGGTGCAGTCGAAGCCCAGCGAATCGACCCAGCCGTCCCTGGTGCAGAAGTCGTTCTGCAGATCGATCACGACGATGGCGGTGCGCCGCAGGTCGAGGACCACGTTCTGCGGTGCGGCCTCGATGCGCGCGCGCACCGGCACGGGTGGCGCCATGGCCATGTCCACCTCTTCAGGCGTGGCGATCCAGTGGTAGTGGTGGCCCAGACCAAGGGCGCCAGCGGGGCGGGCATCGGGCAGGTAGGGATGGCGTTTCATGAAAGCTCCGGTTGGGTGCAAGGGTCAGGTCCAGCGACGGGGCGGCATCGCCACAGGCTGGTGCACATGGGGTTCTGGCGCACCCATCTGGGGCAGAAATCCGGCCAGAAGACTGGCACTGTTATTGCAGGACAAGGCGATAAGTAATCAGTTATTTACTTCCCTCCCACCACCTAAGCGAAAGGCATGCCATGAAATCGTCCTCTTCCAGAAATTCAACGTCGCGCCGCGGGTTCGCGCTCAGCGGCATCGCGTCCGCACTGCTGTTGTCCACCAGTGCGCTAGCGCCGCTGGCGCAAGCCGCCGATCCCGTGGCCGTCGGCATCCTGATCCCGGGCTCCAAGTCCGACAAGGGCTGGATGGAGTCGGGTTACGACGGCCTGGTGGCGGCGCAGAAGGCGCACGGCGACAAGGTCAAGGTGCAGATGATCGAGAACATCAACTACGCCGACATGGAGCAGGCGCTGACCAACCTGGCCAGCAAGAACAAGCTGGTGATCGGCGTGGGCGGGCAGACGCAGGCGGCCGTGATGAAAGTGGCCAAGCGCTTTCCGAACACCCGCTTCTCGATCGTGGGCGGCAACAAGGCCGAGGACATGCCCAACGTCGCCGGCTACGACGTGAAGCAGGCCGAGATCGCTTTCGTGGCCGGTGCGGCGGCGGCGATGCTGTCGAAAAACGGCGCGGTGAGCTACGTGGGCGGCATGGAGATTCCGTCCATCGTGAACGCTGGCAAGGAGTTCGGCAACGGCGCGAAGTTCGTCAATCCGAAGATCAAGTACTTCGAGAACTACACGGGCGATTTCGACAACGTGGCCAAGTCCAAGGAAGCCACGCTGGCGGCCATTGCGCAGGGCGCCGATGTGCACTACCACATCCTGAACCTGGGCCTGCGCGGCATGGAGCAGGCCGCGAAGGAAAAAGGCACCAAAGTGGTGGGCAGCTACACCGACCGTTGCGGCACCGACGCGCTGTACCCCGCCTACAGCATCACCGGCGTGGGCTACCAGGTGCAGTACGCGATCGACGAAGCGGTGAAGGGCACCTGGAAAGCGGGCTACAAACCCTTCGGCCTGGCGATGGGTCCCAAGGCGTCCGACATGGTGGTGTGTGGTGCAACGCCCGAGATGACGAAAAAGCTGGAGGAGATCAAGAAGGACATCCTCAGCGGCAAGATCAAGGTGCTGGAGGGCTGAGCCCCATGCGCGCGACGCCGGACACGGGTGAGGGCATGGCAGGCGCGAGGCCATCGGCCGGCGCGCCGCTGCTGCGCATCGAAGGGCTGTCCAAGCGCTTCGGCTCGCTGCAGGCGCTGCAGGACGTCTCTCTCGACCTCTGGTCCGGCGAAGTGCACTGCCTGCTCGGCGAGAACGGCGCCGGCAAGTCCACCCTGTGCAACCTGGTGTTCGGTGTGCACGCACCCGACGCCGGCAGCATGACATTCGACGGCCAGCCGTGGCGACCGCGCTCGCCGGCGGAGGCACTCTCGCGCGGCATTGCCATGGTGCACCAGCACTTCAGCCTGGTGCCCGACCTCAGCGTGGTCGACAACCTCTTGCTCGGCCAGGCCCGCGGCGTGCTGGACCGCAAGGCCTGGGCCGCCAGGCTCGACACCATGCGGGAGCGCTACGGGCTGGCGCTGAACCCCTGGGCATTGATCCAGGACCTGTCGGTGGGTGAACGCCAGCGGGTGGAGATCGTGAAGTGCCTCATCCGCGAGCCGCGTCTGCTGGTGCTGGACGAACCCACCGCCGTGCTGCTGCCGGCCGAGATCGCGGCGCTGCTCGCCGTGTGCGAACGGGTGGCGGCGCAGGGCTGCGGCGTGGCGCTGGTCACGCACAAGCTGGCCGAGATCCGGCAGGTGGCGCGACGCGCCACGGTGTTGCGCGGCGGCCGTGTGGCCGCTCGCTCCGACGCACCCACGGCGGAGATCGACCTGCTGGTGCGCGCGATGATCCAGCGCGACCTGGCGGACCCGTCGGCCACACCACCGCTCGCCGAGGTGCCGCGGACGTCGCACCGATCGCAGGAATCCGAACCCGCGCTGATGGCCGATGGCCTGACCGTGCGCGACGCCGACGGCGTGCTGCGGCTGGACCAGTTCACGCTGATGGTGGCGCCGGGCGAGATCGTGGCTGTGGCGGGCGTGGAGGGCAACGGCCAGAGCGAGCTGGGCGCCGTGCTCTCGGGAATGCTCACACCCACCGAAGGACGCTTCTTTCTGAACGGCGAGGAGATGACCGGCCAGCCGCCGCGCGTGCTCACGCGGGCCGGCTGCGGCGTGGTGCCCGAAGACCGCCACGCGCTGGCCTGCGTGACGGGCATGAGCGTGGCCGAGAACATGATGCTCGACCGCCTGAACCGCTTTCGCCGCTTCGGCCTGCTCGACCGCGCGGCCCTGCGCAGCACCGCGCAGGAACTGATGGCGCGCTTCGACGTGCGCGCTGCCAGCCCCGATGTGGCCTTCGGCGGCCTCTCCGGTGGCAACCAGCAGAAGGCCGTGCTGGCGCGCGAACTCTCGCTCGATGCCCTGCGCTTCCTGCTCGCCGCACAGCCCACGCGCGGCCTGGATGTGGGCGCGGTGGAGGCCATCTACAACCACATCCGGTCGGTCGCGGCGCGGGGGGTCGGCGTGTTGCTGATTTCGTCCGAACTCGACGAACTGCTCTCGGTGGCACACCGCGTGGTGGTGCTGTACCGCGGGCGGGTGATGGGCATCTGCCGTGCCGACCTTGCCGAGCGGGAACGCATCGGCGCCTGGATGGCCGGCCAACAGGAGCAACCTGCATGAGCGCCGCGTTGACTTTCAGACAATTTCGTCCCGGCCCCGCGCTCTGGGTGTCGGTGGCGGCCGTGGCCGGCTCGCTGCTCGCGGGCATGGGCCTGGTGGCGCTGATGGGCGTGCCCGTGGTCGAGGCAGTGGCCGCCTTTGCCGACGGTGCCTGGGGATCGCCCTACGCGCTGGCGGCGTCGATCAACCGCGCGCTGGTGCTGATGCTGGTGGGCCTGGGCTTCGTGCTCGCCGAGCGCGCCAACCTCACCAACGTGGGCGGCGAAGGCCAGATCGCCGTGGGTGGCATCGCCGCCACCGCCTTGTGCCTGTGGGCCCCGGTGGCGGGCCTGCCGTTCGGCCTGGCCTTCATCGTGCCCATGCTGGGTGCCTGCGTGGCGGGTGCGTTCTGGGGCGGCATTGCGGGCGTGCTCAAGGTGAAGGCGGGCACCAACGAAGTCATCGCCACGCTGCTGCTCTCGTTCATTGCGATCTGGCTGGTGTACGGCAGCGTGCAGTCGGAGAACCTGCTGCGCCGGCCCATGACGACCTCGGCGACGCTGCCCGAATCGCTGGAGATTCCCGTGGCCACCCAGTTGCCGTTGCTGCTGGGTGATGCGTCGGTGCCGCTGCACGCGGGCCTGCCGATCGGCCTGGTGCTGGCGGTGGTGGTCGCCGTCGTGCTGGGCTTCACGGTGCTGGGCCTGAAGCTGCGCGCCGCCGGTTTGAACCCGCGCGCCGCACGCCGCGCCGGCATGGCGATCGACCGTCTCACCATCGGCGTGTTGTGCGCGGCAGGCGCGCTGGGCGGCCTGGCCGGCGCCTGCATGTTGCAGGGCGAGCAGTACACGCTGAAGGCCGGCTTTTCGTCGGGCTACGGTTTCGACGGCCTGGTGGTGGGCCTGCTGGCGCGCGGCTCGGTGCCGGGCGTGATCGCGGGTTCGCTGCTGTTCGGTTTCCTGCGCTCGGGTGGCATCAACATGGAAATGGTGGCGCAGGTGCCGACCGCCCTGGTGGTGGTGATCCAGGGCCTGATCATCGTGACGCTGGCCGGCGCGGCGCTCGCCATCCAGCGCATGGAAGGACGTTCCGCATGATCGAACCCGAACTCGCCGCGGTTTTCGTGGGCTCCACCATCCGGCTGGCGGCACCGCTGCTGCTGGCCGCCACCGGCGAGCTGGTGAGCGAGCGCGCGGGCGTGCTCAACATGAGCGTGGAAGGCATGATGCTCACCGGCGCGTTCGCCGGCGCCGTGGGCTCGTGGGCCACCGGCTCGCCGGTGATGGGCCTGGCGCTCGGTGTGCTGTGCGTGCTGCCAGTGGCCTGGCTGCAGGCGTTCCTCAGCATCACGCTGCGCGCCAACCAGATCGTCACTGGCATCGGCATCAACATCCTGGTGCTGGGCGCCACCACGCTGGGCTACCGCGCCATCTTCGGCAGCCGCTCGCGCGCCGAGATTCCGGGGCTGGACAAATGGGCGCCGCCGGGCCTGGCCGATCTGCCGGTGCTGGGCGAGCACGTGTTTCGCCAGACCTGGCTGCTCTACGCCGCCATCGTGCTCATCGTCGGCGTGGCCTGGGTCATGCGCTCGACCTCGCTGGGTCTCGCCATCCACTCGGCCGGCACGGCGCCGCATGCGGCGGCCAATTCGGGCCTGCACGTCAACCGCATCCGCTACGGCGCGGTGCTGTTCACCGGCTTCATGTCGGCGCTGGCGGGTTGTTTTCTCTCCATCGGCGACATCCACACCTTCACCGAAGGCATGACCAGCGGCGCCGGCTACCTGGCGATTGCGGCGGTGATCTTCGGCAACTGGCGCCTGGGCCGCACGCTGCTGGCCTGTGTGCTCTTCGGCGGCGCCACGGCGCTGCAATTCCAGTTGCCGGCCATGGGGGTGGACATTCCCAATGCATTGCTCATCATGCTGCCCTACGTGCTGGCCCTTCTGGCCGTCGGCGGCCTGGTGGGCCGACAGATTGCACCGGCCTCGCTCACCCAACCCTACAAAGGTCACTGATGGAAGAACAGGATGTCCGCGCCTACGTGAGCAACAGCGCCCGATTGCTCGGCCTGCCGCTGGACGATGCGCAAACCGCGCGCGTGGCCACCCACCTGCAACGCACCGCCGCCATGGCCGAGCTGCTGGACGCCTTTCCCCTGCGCGACGAAGACGAACTGGTCGAGATCTTCTGCCCCGCGCCTTTCATTCCTGCATCCAGCTGACATGCCCATGCCTTTGAACCTCAGCCAGACCGCGCAGGCGGTGGCCACCGGCCAGCAAAGCGCCGTCGACGTGCTCGAAACCTGCATTGCGCGCATTGAAGCGACCGAAGCCCGCATCAACGCCTTCACCGGCCAGCGCTTCGGCGCCGCTCGCGCACAAGCGGCGCGGGTGGATGCGCAACGCGCGCGCGGCGAAACGCTGGGCCCGCTGGCCGGTGTGCCCTTCGCGGTGAAGAACCTGTTCGACATCGAAGGCGAGGTGACGCTCGCCGGCTCGAAGGTGAACCGCGCAAATGCGCCGGCCACCGCCGACGCGGTGCTGGTGCAGCGCCTGCAGGCCGCTGGCGGGGTGCTCGTGGGCTCGCTCAACATGGACGAATTCGCCTACGGCTTCACCACCGAGAACACCCACTACGGCCCTACCCACAACCCGCACAAGCCCGGCCACGTGGCCGGCGGTTCTTCCGGCGGCTCGGGCGCGGCGGTGGCGGCCGGCCAAGTGCCGCTCACGCTCGGCTCGGACACCAACGGCTCGATCCGCGTGCCCGCGTCATTCTGCGGCGTGTGGGGCCTCAAGCCCACTTTCGGCCGGCTCTCGCGCAGAGGCACTTACCCTTTCGTGGCCAGCATCGACCACCTCGGCCCGTTTGCCGACGATGTGGCGGGCCTGGCCCTGGCCTACGACGCGATGCAGGGTCCGGACCCGCTCGACCCCGGTTGTTTTGCCACCAGCGTGCAGCCCGTCACCCGCTCGCTCGGGCTGGGTTCGCAAGGTTTGCGGGTGGGCGTGCTGGGCGGCTGGTTCGCCGAGCTGGCCAGCCCGCCTGCGCGTCAGGCCGTGGCACGTGCGGCCGCCGTGCTGGGCGCCAGTGCCAACGTGGCCTGGCCCGACCCGGCGCAGGCCCGCGCCGCCGCTTTCATCATCAGCGCCAGCGAAGGAGGAGCCCTGCACCTGCAGCGCCTTCGCACGCAGGCGGCCGACTTCGAACCGCTTTCGGTGGACCGCTTCATCTCGGGCGCGCTGCAGCCCGCCGCCTGGTACGTGCGCGCCCAACGCTTTCGCCGCGCCTACCGCGACAAGGTCAACGCGCTGTTCCGCGACTGGGACGTGCTGATCGCACCGGCCACGCCGGTGGCCGCGCCCGCCATCGGCACCGAATGGATCGACGTCAACGGCCAGCGTTTTCCCTGCCGTCCCTCCATCGGCCTGCTCACACAACCGATTTCCTTCGCCGGTTGCCCGGTGGTGGCCGCACCGCTGTGGCCCTCGGGCACCGAAGGCCTGCCCATCGGGGTGCAGCTCATCGCCGCGCCCTGGCGCGAGGACCTTGCGCTGCGCGCGGGCTGGGCGCTGGCCCAGGCGGGTGTGGCACATGTGAAGGAAACAGCCCTGTGATCGAGATCAACATTCCCGATGTGCTGGCGGATGTCACGGCCGCGTTCGAGCGGTACGAGAAGGCGCTGAACTCGAACGACGTGGCCGTGCTCGACGAGCTGTTCTGGGACAGCCCGCACACGCTGCGCTACGGCGCCACTGAAAACCTCTACGGCGCCGACGCCATTCGTGCGTTTCGCGCCGCTCGCCCATCGGCGGGGCTGGAGCGAACGCTGGGCCGCACCGTCATCACCACCTACGGCCGCGCCTTCGCCACCGCCAACACCGAGTTCCTCCGCGCCGGCAGCGACCGCACGGGTCGCCAGAGCCAGACCTGGATGCTCACGCCCGAGGGCTGGCGCGTCGTGGCTGCGCACGTCAGTCTGATGGCCTGAGACCAGCATGCAGATCGATGCCCTGCCATTCCCGTACGACTTCGACATCGCGCACACCGCGCTCGTCATCATCGACATGCAGCGCGACTTCATCGAGCCCGGCGGCTTCGGCGAAACCCTGGGCAACAACGTGGCGCTGCTCGAAGCCATCGTGCCGACTTGTCAGATCGTGCTGGGCGCGTGGCGCCGCGCCGGCGGCATGGTGGTTCACACACGTGAAGCGCATCGCGCCGATCTGTCCGACTGCCCGCCGGCCAAGCGCCTGCGCGGCAACCCCTCGCTGCGCATCGGCGATGTCGGGCCCATGGGCCGCATCCTCGTGGCGGGTGAACCGGGCAACCAGATCATTCCCGCGCTCGCGCCCATGGCCGGGGAGACCGTGATCGACAAGCCGGGCAAGGGCATGTTCTACGGCACCTCGCTGCATGAACAACTCCAGAAGGCCGGCATCACCCACCTGCTGTTCATGGGCGTGACCACCGAGGTGTGCGTGCAGACCAGCATGCGCGAAGCCAACGACCGGGGCTACGACTGCCTGCTGCTGGAAGACTGCACCGAAAGCTATTTCCCGCATTTCAAGGCGTCTGCCGTCGAGATGCTGCGCGCGCAAGGCGCCATCATCGGCTGGACCGCGAGCAGTGTGCAGTTGCTCGCCGCGCTGCCGGCCCGATGAGATAGAGTTTCCCCGTGCAAAAGACCACCCGCCGACCCGCTTCTGCGACCGCGCCTCTGGCGAGCGTTCATCCTTCTCGCGCCAACGAGGTGTACGAACAGCTCAAGCGCGACATCGCCGACTTCCGCCTCGTGCCCGGCGACCGCTTCACCGAGCACGAGCTGTGCGCGCGGCTGGAGGTGTCTCGCACGCCGGTGCGGCAGGCGCTGTTCCGACTGCAGCAGGAAGGGCTGGTGGAGGTGATGTTTCGCAGCGGCTGGCGCGTGTTGCCATTCGATTTCGACAAGTTCGACCAGCTCTACGACCTTCGGATGGTGCTGGAGACCACCGCCGTGCAGCGCCTGTGCCAGCAGGAGGTGGCCACCTCCGAACCCCTGTTGATGGAATTGAAGGAGCGCTGGCTGGTGCCGGTGGCCGAGCGCAGCAGCGACGCCACGCAGGTGGCCGCGTGGGACGAAGCGTTTCATGAAACGCTGGTGAGCGCCGCCGGCAACGCCGAGCTGGCGCGCGTGCACCACGAGGTGACCGAGCGCATCCGCATCATCCGCCGGCTCGATTTTCTGAAGCAGATGCGCATCGACGCCACCTACGACGAACACGCCAAGATCCTGCGCGCCATCCTGGCCCGCAAGGCCGACCGGGCCGACCTGCTGCTGCGATCGCACATCCAGGCCAGCCAGGTCGAGGTGCGCAAGATCACGCTGCACCAGGTCTACATGGCGCAGCAGGTGGCGCCGGCGGCCTGAAGCAGACAGCCGGTCCTAGCGCCGCCCCGGTTTCGAACGCGGCATCTTCGGCAATTCCAGTGCCGCCAGATTCTGCTTCGCGCGTTCGGCGAGGCGATCCATCAAACCGTCGAGCTGTTCAATCTCTTCCGGCGCCAACGCCAGCAGCAACTGGCGATTGAGTTCGACCACCACGGGCAGGTACTCGTCGTACAGTGCGCGTCCTTCGGGTGTCAGGGAAACCTTCGCCAGTCGCCGATCGCTGGGAATCACCTCCCTCACAAGCAGCTTCATGTCGGCCAGCGTGGTGACAATGCGCGAGGTGCGAGCACGGTCGAGTTGCGCCTGGTCTGCCAGTTCGGACGAAAGCATGGGGCCGTGCCGGGCCAGCACCACGATGAGGCGCCACTCCCGCCGCGAGATGCCGTAGCGTGCCTGGCAAAGCCGCCCCACAGGCGCCACCGCCACCGCCTGCAAACGGCTCAGGCGATAGAGAAACAACTCGCCCATGGACTCGGGCTGGGTCGGTCGGATTTCAGACACCTGGACTCCAGTGAGTGAATACCCTGAGGATAGTTGTATTGGTCAACCAACGGCTCAGGGCATAGATTCTCCTCACACACCTGATCCCCCTGCCAAGGAGACCCTTCATGACTGCCACACGTTCCCCCGTTTTCCGTTCGCTCCGGGCCCGCGCCGCGCTCGTCGCGCTGGTGGCCAGCGCTGCCACCTCCATCGCCAGCGCCCAGGCCTGGCCCACCAAACCGGTCACGCTGGTGGTGGGCACGCCGGCGGGCGGCTCGGTCGATGCCTATGGCCGCGCGCTGGCCGACCAGCTCGCCCGGCAAACCGGCGGCACCTTCTTGGTGGAGAACAAGGGTGGTGCCAATGGAAACCTCAGCGCGGAGCAGGTGAAAAACGCGGCGCCCGACGGCCACACCTTGTGGATCAGCACGCAGGCCATGTTCACCATCAACCCGTCGGTCTACCCCGCCATGCGCTGGAAACAGGCCGACTTCAAGCCCATCGCCAAAGGCATCGAGAGCCCGCTGGTGCTGGTGACGCATCCCTCCGTACCCGCGAAGACGCTGCCCGAGCTGGTGAAGTGGGTGGCGGCCAATCCCGGCAAGGTGAACTACGCCTCGTTCAGCCCCGGCACGCCCTCGCACTTTCTCGGCTTCCAGCTCAACGAGCGCTTCAAGCTCGACATGGTGCACGTGGCCTACAAGGGCAGCGCACCGCAGATCGCCGACCTGCTGGGCGGGCAGGTGCTGGTGGGCTTCACGCAGCTGCAGGCGGCGGTGCCGCACGTGCAGGCCGGCAAACTGAACGCCATCGCCGTGACCTCGAACGCGCGCACGAAGTTCATGCCGCAGGTGCCCAGCCTGGCCGAGCTGGGCCACCCGGACCTCAGCGCCACGGTGTGGTTTGGACTCATGGCACCTTCGGCCACGCCCAGGCCGGTGCTCGACCAGATTCAGGCGGCCGCCGTGAAGGCGCAGGGCAATGCCGACTACAAGGCCAAGCTGGAAGCGCAGGGATTCGATGTGCCCCAGGAAAGCGGTGACGCGTTCGCCACCACCATCGCAGGCGAGACGGCGCGCTGGGCGCAAGTGGTCAAGGCCACCGGCTTCCGCGCCAACGAATGAACCGGACAATGGCGGCATGAAACATCCGGCTCCACCCTCACTGTCCTTCTTCGCCACGCTCTCCATCCAGGTCGCACCGGCCCACGAAATCGGCCAGACTGCCGCCGGCAACCGGCGCGTCATCCCCATCCTGGGCGGCCATGTGCAAGGCGATGGCTGGACTGCGCGGGTGGTGCCCGGCGGCGCCGACTTCCAGGCCATCGTCACCCCCACCCTGGCCCAGCTCGATGCGCGCTATGTGCTGGAAACCGAAGCGGGCGATCTGATCTATGTGTGCAATCGCGCCATCCGGGTGGCTGCGCAGGAAGTCACCGCGCGGCTGGTGAGGGGTGAGCCGGTGGACCCGGCACAGGTCTATTTTCGATGCACGCCCACCTTCGAGACGGCTTCGGCATCACTCGGCTGGATCAACGAGCGGCTGTTCATCGGCTCCGGCATCCGCTTGCCCGACCGCGTGGACATTGCCTGCTTCACCGTGCAGTAGTGGCGGCCTGCCCGTCGGGCGTTTCGTTCGTCACCGCAAACGCACTGGCGCGCACGGCCTCGATCGGTCGAATCTCGAACGCCAGGCCATAGGCCAGGCAGGGGTTGTCGGCGGCGATGCGGGCGGCTTCGTCCAGGCTGTGCGCCAGGATCCACCAGTAGCCTCCCACCACTTCCTTGGCTTCGGCAAACGGGCCGTCGATGGTGCGTTCTCGGGTCACCAGCCGGGCCTCGCGCGCGAGCCGCTGGCCCCGCTTCATCTGCCCCTTGGCCACCAGCGCTTCATGCCAGTTGTAAAACTCATCGATGGCGGTCTGGATGGCCTGCGGGGACGCATCCGCGTCCCACTGACCGCGCGAAATGACCAGGTACTCGCGCGGTTCCTTGTCGTCGTTCATTCCATGGGCTCCTTCACGGTGATCGAGTCAAAGCCCAGATGTTGCATGAGTTCGCGCAGGATCAGCACATAAGCGGCGAACCCGGCCTGCGTGGGCAGGCCGCTGGAGGCGGCGGGGCGCCCTTGCGAAACAGCGACCAGACCGTCGAACACGCGCTCGATGTCCTCGATGGACAAGGCGGGCGCCGGGTCTTGACCGGGCCGGGCCACCACCACGAGATGCCGGGCCTCGGCGTCGTGGGTCACCAGCGTCGTACCGCGGGGCAAGGATTTCGCGACCGGCACCAGCAGGTCCTCGACGAAGGCGATGGCGTTCTCGAGTTCCAGGGGAGAAGGTGGCTCGTTGTGCCAGGGGCCCGATCCCGGTTCCTGTGTCCCGAGGTACAGGAGCGTGTCGATGCCGGGGTCGGTCGTGGCCGTCAGCCGGGTGGACTGTTCGCCGATGTGAAGGGTGGTGATGCGGTCCATGACGCACTTTATCGGCTCTGGCCGGCCATGTCAGAATTTCCGCATGCCTCCCGTCCTCCCCGCTTCGCTCGCCGCCCGTGGTCTTTTGCTGCTGGTGCTCGCCGCTGGCGTGTATTTTTTCCGGGGATTCGTGGTGCCCGTGCTCGCGGCGCTGATCATCGGCTTCGCCAGCTGGCCGCTGTACGAACGCCTTGTGGTGCGCTGCCGTGGCAGCACGCCGCTGGCGGCCAGCGTGGCGCTGCTGGTGGTACTGGCCGTGCTGGTGGCGCCGCTGATGGTGGCCCTGCACTTCGCGCTGCAGGAGGCCACGCTGCTGGTGAACTGGCTGCTGGCGGCCAACCGCAGTGGCGCGCCCGTACCGAACTGGATCGCCTCCCTGCCCTTCGTGGGAGAGCAACTGGCGGTCTACTGGCGCGATCACCTGGGCGCTCCGGGCGCCCTGGGCGAATGGATCCAGCTGCTCAGTGGCGAACACATCGGCAACATCTACCGCATGGCACTGGCCGCCACGGGCAACCTGTTCAACCTGGCACTCACGGTGCTGTTCATGCTGATCACCCTGTTCTTCATCTACAAGGACGGCGCTCACATCGCCCGGCAGCTCGACGTGGTGGGCGAACGCGTGCTGCAGCAACGCTGGCAGCGGTTCTCGCGCGTGGTGCCTGCCACGGTCAGCGCCACCGTGATCGGCATGGGCGTGATCGCGGTCGGGGAAGGTGTTGTGCTGGGCGTGGCCTACTGGATCGCCGGCGTGCCCTCGCCCGTGCTGCTCGGCGTGATCACGGGTTTCATGGCGCTCATTCCCGGCGGAGCGCCACTGGCGTTCACGCTGGTCTCGCTCTACCTGGTCGGATCAGGCCACCCGGGTGCAGGTCTCGCGCTCTTCATCTGGGGTTCGGTCGAACTCTTCATCGTCGACAAGACGCTGCGCCCGCGCCTGGTGGGCGGGCCGGTCAAGCTGCCCTTTCTGCCGACCTTCTTCGGCCTGGTGGGCGGCGTCACCACCATGGGCTTCGTGGGCCTTTTCGTGGGACCGGTCCTGATGGCGCTGCTGGTGGCGATCTGGCGCGAGTGGTTGCGCAGCATCGAGGCGTCGAACACCGTGGAAACCGCGCGCCCGCCGGCCTAGGCCCGCGCCACCCGACCGGCCACCGCCCGCGCCTGAGGCCCGATCGAGCGCAGCAGGCCGCCCGGCTGGCGCACATCGAATCCCACGAAAAACAAACCGTCGAGTGCGCCTTCGCCGACCGTACCGGGCGGCATGCCCCGCACGTCCAGTGGCAGCGTCGTGTGGGGAAACAACTCGCGCAGTGCGGCGTCGTACCCGGTGGCCAGCAGTACCACGTCAAAGGGGTGTTCTTCTCCGCCCACAAATCTCACGCCGCCCGGCGTGAGCGCCTGGATGCCGGGGTAGATCTGGATGTCGCCGGCCTTGATGCGCCGCACCGTGCCCACGTCGATCACCGGGGTGCGTCCGTCCTCGCGCAGCTGGCGCAACGGCGAATGGGCTGAGGTGTGAAGGCCGTAGCGGCTGAGGTCACCCACGGTGAGGTCGCGCAGCATCACGGCCAGTGCGTCGCCCCAGGCGGCGGGCAGCTTGCTCAATGCAATGCTGGAGAGCTGGGTGGGCCGGCCCAGCACATCGCGCAGCACGATGTTGACCGGTGAGCGCACCGACAGCGCGGTGCGAACGTTGTGTTCCACGAGATCGAGCGCAATTTCCGCACCGGTGTTGCCCATGCCCACCACGAGGACGCGCTGGCCTGCGAAGGGCGCCGCATTGCGGTAGCTGCGGCTGTGCAGGATGCGGCCAGCGAAATCGGCTTGACCGGGCAGTTCGGGCGCGCCAGGTTTGCGGTTGGCGCCCGTGGCCACCACCACATGGCGCGCGGCGAAGCGCTGTCCGGTCGCTGTGGTGGCACACCAGCGGGCCTGCGTGCCGGCCGGCGCGGGCTCGATGGCCACCACCTCGTGTCCCAGCTCGGGCCGCAGGCCGTGGTGCTCGGCATAGGCCAGCAGGTACTCGACCACGCCCTGGCGCGGCACGTAGCGCGGCGCGCTGTCGGGAAACGGCAGACCCGGGAGCGCCGAATGCGACTTGACGGTGTGCAGGTGCAGGCGCTCGTAGTGGTGGCGCCAGGACGACGCCTGTTCGAGCGCGCGGTCGATGAGCTTCACGTCGAGCCCGAGGGGCGCCAGACAGGCGGCGGTGGCCAGACCAGCCGGCCCCGCGCCGATGACCAGGACGTCGTGAAAAGCAATTGTTGTTGGTGGTGAATCCATAGGGGCCTGGTGTCGGCCAGTGTGGCCCCCCCGCCCGCAGATAACCATGCGGGTTTAACCGGGTCGACGCCGCCTCAACCCAGCGCAGCCGCCCGTTCCAGCAGAAACGCCTTCTCACGCTGATTGCCCGCGAGTTCTGCGGCGCGGTGGAATTCGGCCCGGGCTTCATCGCGCCGGCCGAGTTTTTCGAGCAGGTCGCCCCGCACGCTGGGCAACCATTGGTAGCGCTGCAAAGCCTTTTCCTTCATGAGCGCGTCCACCAGCACCAGGCCAGCCGCCGGGCCGGCGTGCATGGCCACGGCCACCGCCCGGTTGAGTTCCACCACCGGCGAGGGCGCCACGCGGGCGAGTTCGCCATAGAGCGCAGCAATGCGCGACCAGTCGGTGTCGGCGGCGCGCTGGGCGCGTGCATGGCAGGCAGCGATGGCAGCTTGCAGGTGGTAGGGCCCCGGGGCGCTGGCGAGCAGGTCGGCGCGGTCCAGCGCGGCCAGGCCTCGGCGGATCAGCAACGTGTCCCAGCGCGTGCGGTCCTGATCGGCCAGCAGCACCGGGCACCCCTCGGCATCGGTGCGGGCCGCCGTGCGCGAGGCCTGAATCTCCATCAGCGCCAGCAGGCCGTGCACTTCAGGATGTTGGGGTGCGATCTGCGCCAGCATGCGGCCCAGCCGCAGGGCTTCGTCGCACAGCGTCGGGCGCATCCAGTCGTCGCCACTGGTGGCGGTGTAGCCCTCGTTGAACACCAGGTACACCACTTCCAGCACCGAAGCCAGTCGCTCGCCCAGGGCCTCGCCGCGCGGCACCTCGAAGGGAACGCCGGCTTCGTTCAGGCTGCGCTTGGCGCGCACGATGCGCTGGGCGATGGTGGCTTCGGGCACCAGGAAGGCGCGCGCGATCTCGTGCGTGGTAAGGCCGCCCAGCAGCTTGAGGGTGAGCGCCACGCGCGCGTCCGTGGACAGCACGGGATGGCAGGCGGTGAACACCAGCCGCAAGAGGTCGTCGCCGATATCGTCCTGCCGGGCTTCGTCGAGCGCGTCCACGAAATCGGGCACGTGCGTGGTGCCCAGGGCTTCCATGTCGGCGGCGATGTTTTCGTGCCGCGCATCGGCCATCTGCCGGTGCCGGATGTGGTCGAGCGCGCGCCGCTTGGCGGTGGTCATGAGCCAGGCGCCTCCGTTGTCGGGGATGCCTTCGATCGGCCAGTGTTCGAGCGCCGCCACCAGCGCGTCCTGCGCCAACTCTTCAGCCACGCCGATGTCGCGCACCATGCGCGCCACGGCCGCCGTGACACGCGCGGATTCGAGGCGCCAGACGGTGGCAATGGCCTGGTGGACACCGGAGTGCATGCGCCGGAATCTACATGGTCTACATCTGGGCCGGGGCAGCGGCCATGTCCATCCAGAACACCTCCCACTGGTGCCCGTCCAGATCCGCGAAGCCGTGCTGGTACATGAAGCCGTGGTCCTGGGGCGCGTTGGGCGTGGTGCCGCCGGCCGCCACGGCCTTGGCCACGATCTCATCCACCTCGGCGCGGCTGTCACACGAAAGGGCGATCAGCACCTCCGTGGCCTTCTTCGCGTCGGCGATGGGGAGCTTGGTGAAGCCCTGGAAGAACGGCTCGACCAGCAGCATGGCGTAGATGCTGGGCGCGATCTCCAGGCAGGCGCCCTGCTCGTTGGTGAACTGCGGGTTGAACTTGAGGCCCATGGCCTTGAAGAAGGCCTGGCTCCTGCCCATGTCCTTGATGGGCAGGTTGACGAAGATTTCGCGCAGCATGGTGGTTTCTCGGGGAGGTGGTTCAGTGCTTGCGTTCGCACAAGGCCTTCAGAGCCTGCAGCGCGCGCGGCCAGGTGTTGGCCATCATTTCCTCGTAGCCTGCGAACGTGTCCATCTCCACCTTCACGCGGGTGGCGCCTTCCTCGTCGGTGAAGGTGTAGTTTTCGTAGCAGGGTGCCCAGGCGCGCACGGCTTCGCTGGTGGTGTCGTCCTTGCCGTTCTCGATGAACCCCAGGTGCCGGATGGACACGAACTCGGCCGGGCGATGCTCGGCGATCTCGGACACCATGCCGTGGCCTGCGGGGTCGAAAAAGCGGATGGTGGCGCCCACATCCCACGACCCCTTGAAATGCGAGCCTTCGCAGAAGGCGCTGGTCCACTGCTCGTAGGTGGGCGCCTCCAGCATGGTGGCCCACACGTGCTGGCGGGGTGCCTGGATGAGGATGTCGAAATGTTGCTTCATGGCGTTCTCCTGCTTGTGAGGCCGTTCAACGCGTGCGGGCGTCGAGTTTCTTGAAGTCTTCCAGCGGCTGGCTGGGCGGAAAGTCTTCCATCTCGTAGAGCTGGCGCAGTTCGATCACGGCCTCCTTGCCGCGACCGGCAGGATTGGGAAAACGCCGGCTCCATTCCAGGGCTTCCTCGCGCGTGCGCACCTGGATCAGCGTGTACCCGGCGATCAGTTCCTTGGCCTCGGCAAACGGTCCGTCGACCACGCGCTTCCTGCCATCAGCACCATAGTGGACGCGCCAGCCCTTGCGACTGGGGTGCAACCCGGAGCCGTCGAGCAGCACACCGGCCTGGGCCATTTCCTCGTGAAAGCGGACCATCTCCGCCATCAGCGATTCGTCGGGAGCGGGGCTGGTCTCGGCCTCGAACTCGTCGCAGGACTTCACGATGATCATGAATCGCATGGTGTTCTCCTTGCAGACGGGAAATCACATGGCCAGGGGCTGCATCAGGCTGTGGCGGTTGCCTTCGGTGTCGAGGAAGGCCACGTAGTCGCCCACGCCGGGAATGGTCATGGGCTCGCCCAGCACCTCGCCGCCGGCATCGCGCACACGGGCCATGGCCGCGCGAATGTCTTCCACGCCGATCACCACGCCCGGGTGCTGTGCGGGCCAGTCCGGCTTGAAGGGAAACAGGCCACCGCCAGTGGCGCCCGCCGGGGCGCCCGGCTTGGCGTCGGTGACGGCCGTGACCACGGTGACATAGTTCCCCATCTCCTCGCCCAGCATCTGGCATTGCCAGCCGAATGCGCGGGTGTAGAAGCGGACCGCTCGCTCGCGGTCGCGGTAGGGCATTTCGAAATGGACGACAGGGTTCATCATGGCGATCTCCAGCTTGAGGGGCCACGTCGGTGTGGCTTCAACGGGTACGACGAAGGAGACACATCCCGTTCGACGCCAAAGCGTAGGTGAAAACCCTGAGCGCCTTGTCCTCAGCCGTAACAAGGCCCCAGGGCCCGCACCTCGACCGTGGCCCATTCCGCCGCCGGGCACTCGTGCGCAATGGCCACCGCCTCTTCCATGCTGGCGCAGTTCAACAGGAAAAAGCCCCCGATCATTTCCTTGGCTTCGGCAAAAGGTCCGTCCAGCACCTGCGCCCTGCCACCCGCCGTCTTGCTCACCCGCACGGCGCCGGTGTCCGACGCCAGCGACTCCACCGCCAGCAGCTTGCCGCGCTCGCGCAGGCCGTCCCCGAAGCGCAGCATGCGGTCGTAGACCTCCCGCCCCTGCGCTTGCGTGCGCGTGGCCCGCTGACCAGCGGGTTCGATGATCAAAAGCATGTGAGACATGGACAGCCAGCCTTTCGATGTACATGGAACGAGGCCGTGATGCTACCGCTTGACCGTGCCATCCAAACCCCCACAATCCTGACCATGCCCAACCTGAATTACGACCAGTTCCGCATCCAGGCCCTCACCGAAGGCTTTGACGAGGTGCTCGAACGCGAGTGGGATCCCCTCACCCTGGTCGACATGCACACGCATCCGTTTTCGGTGAGGGCGCTGGTCACACGCGGCGAGATGTGGCTCACCGTGGGCGATCTCACCCGCCAGCTGCGGCCGGGCGACACCTTCGAACTGGGGCGCGACGAGCCCCATGCCGAGCGCTACGGGAGCGAAGGCGCGGTGTACTGGGTGGCGCGGCGGAACGACTGAGCCCTGGCCCGCCTCAATCCGCCGCCTCAAGCAACACATAAAGCCCCATCACCGGCTTGCGCTGATCCTCGCGCAGCGGAGCCTGCCAGGTCTTCTGTACGCGATAGCCATGGGCCTGTGCGAGGCGTTGGACGTAGGCGGGGGAGTGGGCGTAGCGCAGGCTGGGCAGGAGCTGCAGGTCGGCGCCCGTGCTGGCCAGCTCGACCGAGAATGCGAAGCAGCCACCGGGCTGCAGGCGCTCGCGGATGGCGGCAAAGGCTTCATCGAGTGCGCCCACATAAATGAACACGTCGGCGGCGATCACGAGATCGGCGGGTTCGGCCTGCTGGCGCAGAAATTCCACCAGATCACCCTGCACCACGCGTCGGTAGACGCCAGTGGCGCGCGCCTGTTTCACCATGGCCTCGGCCAGGTCCACGCCGTCCACCGCGCCCGCCTGTGCGCGGATGAGCTGGCCGCACAGGCCGGTGCCGCAACCCAGGTCGAGCACCATCGGGTAATGCCGTCCGGCCTCGCGCAGCGGTGCCAGCAGGGTCAGGTGGGCCTGGTAACTCAGTTGCTCCACCAGGTGCGTCTGGAAATCGTCGGCGTATTCGTTGAAAAGGGTTTCCACGTACTGGCGCGGTGGCTGTGGCGGCGTGGCGCCATCCCCGCGCACCGAGGCGAGGTAGAAGCGGTGCAGCGATTCGTCTGCCCCATGGGTGAGCGCCTGCTCGAAACACAACGCCGCCTCGGCGTGGCGACCCGCGTCGCGCAGCAGGCTGCCACGCTGGCTCCAGGCGTCGGCCAGTGTGGCATCGAGGGCCAGTGCTTCATCGAGCGATTCGAGCGCTTCGGCGGGGCGCTCCAGGTGCAACTGACACAGCGCCAGCGACAGCCAGAGCTGCGCCGTGGCCGCGCCCAGGCGCATGCCCTGCTGCAGCGCCTGCGCCGCCGGCTCCCACTGGCCCAGCGCTTCATGTGACAGGCCCATGGCCACCCAGGCGTCGCGGTGCTCGGGGTCGGCTGCCGTGGCCTGCTTCAGGTGTTCGATGGAATCGGCCCAGAGGCCGAGGCGGCATTCGGTCACGCCCAGGTTGGCCAGCACCGAAGGCCGGCCCGGCACGAGCGCCAGCGCAGCCTGGTAGCTGGCACGGGCTTCGGCCAGGCGCCCTGCACCGAAGTGTTCGTTGCCTTCGAAGAATCGGGACCTGGCCTGTTCGGTGGTGGTGCTGGGAGTGTCGTCGCTCATGGCGCGACACCTTACACCAGCGGGTTCCGTCAGGCCTGCGGAGGGTTGCCGCCCGACCGGAACAGCGCGTTGAACGCCGCCAGGCCCGGGATGCGGGAAGCGTAGGTGAAATGGCCAGGCCCGGAGATTTCGCGCGCGGCATCCAGCATGGCGCTGTAGGCAGCGCGCGCCAGCGACGAGCCCACGCTGATGCGCCGCACGCCCAGGCGCTGCAGGGTGTCGCGGTCCAGCGCGCCGCCGGCCAGGCCCATGAGCACATTGACCGGCCGGGGCGCCACGGCCCGCACCACGCGCTCGACCTCTTCGGCCGTCTTGAGCCCGGGTGCGTAGAGCACGTCGGCGCCCACCTCGGCATAGGCCTGCAAGCGGCGCACGGTGTCGTCCAGATCGGGACGGCCCCACAGCAGGTTCTCCGCGCGGGCAGTGAGCGTGAAGGGAAAAGGCAACGAGCGCGCAGCCTGCACCGCCGCGCGCACGCGCGCCACGGCAGCGTCGAAGTCGTAGATGGGATCGTTGGGCCGGCCAGTGGCGTCCTCGATGGAGCCGCCCACCACGCCGAGCGCCGCCACAGCGCGAATGGTGTCGGCACAGTCTGATGGTTCGTCGCCAAAGCCATTTTCGAGATCGGCAGACAGCGGCAGGTCGGTGGCGTCGACCAGGTCACGCAGGTGGTCGAAGGTGCGCTCGCGGCCCAGGTCGCCGTCGGGCAGGCCGAGCGAAAACGCCTGGCCCGCGCTGCTGCTGGCCAGGGCCGGGAAGCCGAGGCCGGCCAGCAACACCGCCGAACCCCGGTCCCACGGGTTGGGAATGACGAAGCAGCCCTCGCGGTGCAGTTCGACCAGGCGCTCGGCGCGTCTCGCAGTGGCGTTCATGGATCCCTCGTGTTCAACGGCGCCCGCTCGCCCAGCACGGCGCCACGCGACAGCGGTTGCACCAGTTTCCCATACAGGTGCAGCCAGCCGAAGCGCCCCTTGGGCACCGGTGGTGTGAAGTCCTTCAGGCGCGCCGCGATCTCTTCGGCCGGCACCATCAGTTCGATGCGGCGGGCATTCAGATCGATCTCGATCGGGTCGCCATCGCGCACCGCCGCCAGCGGTCCGCC
>Ga0070754_10001222_pt1 | contig 21058 bp, 25 predicted proteins | sample VirMetDEL_Sep_01_FD_75181 | JGI IMG/M metagenome (GOLD analysis project Ga0070754, IMG submission 75181) | Aqueous microbial communities from the Delaware River and Bay under freshwater to marine salinity gradient to study organic matter... | ecosystem: Environmental > Aquatic > Marine >... | reverse complement strand
GCATGGCGAAAGAGATGACACTAAGACACATCATTACTATAAGATAGGCTATGACTATGGTTGTGTTATGTTTGATATGTTAGGTACAGATGTATGCAGAACTAAAATAAATGATAAGGAGATGGTATAATGGATATGAATGAATACTATAAACAACTAGAGGGTTTTTCTATAAACATATTTAGGAGAAGGAGAAGATGGCTTTCCTAAATTTTTATTGAAAGCACCTAACTACCCATCTGTTACCATTGAAGTATCAGCAGATGAAGAAGGTAATAGGGGTGGGTTCTTATTTATAATGAATGAAAAGGGAGAAGAGATATGAAGATACACAGAGTAGTACAAATGCTAGGAGCAACAACTAGCACAGGTAAATTAGCAGATGATATGTATGACTTAGGTCATAAGGATTACTATTCAGAAGCACAAGATAGGTACATACCTATATCACACATGGACTTTCAGCACATGGTCAGAGCATTTGTTAAACAGAATGATGAAGATGTTAGGACTGATACACAAGAAGGTAAGGTCAAAGATATGGTATCTAAGGAAGCCTATCAAGTCATGTGGGATAACTGCGAGAAGTTAAAGGAAGACTTGAAGAAGACTGATGACATTGTTGAACGCAACGATAGGATATATAAGAAGAACTTAGCAGAACTTCAAGAGAAGTATGATGAACTAAATGTTGATGGATTAATTACAGCTAGTGTATGGAAAGAAAGGTATGAGCATGAGTTAAAGAACGCAGAGTTTTGGAAAGATACATACTACAACAACCAACCTAAAGGGTGTGGTTATGTGTTCAGCGAGATACCTAACGACACAGATGGTCAAGAGTTTGTTGACAATATGAAGCAGTACTTCAACAAGAAGACATACAAGATGCGAGTACGAGGACAACACGTTAAGCCTGAACTAAAAGGTACAGGTGCTACGTATTGGGGTCAGAGTAAAGATGAGTCAACTCACTTGAGAGTATACATAGATGCAAAGAAAGGAGAATAAGAATGGCTACAATAAATCTAACAGAAGGTACACACGTACACAAATCACCTGAGAGAACCAAGCTAGAAGAGATACGTAAGGCACTTATGGTATTGACAGGTAATGATGGTTGTGTACAATACAACACAGAAGTAATTACTTTATTGTGTAATCAAATAGAAGAAATAGAAAGGGAGATATAATATGTGGCATAGAATAATAGCACACTTCGAGGAGAAGTATGGCGAGAGTACTAAGTATGACTTAGACTATGGTAAACTATTAATTATAGGACTATGTATTTACATAGCATTAAAGGTGTAACATGACTAAAAAGAAAATAGTATTTAAAGAGATAAATAAAATTTTAAACTTGACACAGCAACAGTCAAGACAAATCTTACAAATGTTAGAAGACCTACGTAGTATCAATGCACAGACAGATGAGAAATGTCCAATAGATTATGATATGATATGTAAGCTAGATGGTATGGAGTTTCAACTTGCTAATATTGTAGGTGCTAAAGTTGAGTGTGAACATGGACACTATACAAGATGGAGTGGAGCATATGAGTACAAGTGAGTGGAAATATAACAGAACTAACTCAAAGGGAGAAGTAGTTTTTAGACGAGATACAAATGAAACAGTTGATTTCGTAGAAACTTACCTCATAAAAAATAATATATCCTATATGGGTTCAGGCACTACTATGTTATACATAGAAAATAAAGCAGGTAAGGAATATGCTTACTACTGCACAACAGGTAGATGGTCAGTCAAAAAAAGAGTATATGATAAACATTATCATAGTAAGGGCATAGAAGATTTTGTCACTAATTACTTGAACAGATTTGCTGATGACCAAACCATCAAACAAAAAGAATGGGATTTAGAAAAACAAAAGAGAGATGCTAAACGAGCTAAGGAACTAAGTAAAACTAGAGAAGAAAGAATGGCTGAATATATAGAAAAAAAAGATGCTGTAAGGGCAAGAAGAACAGAACTTAGGAGAGCAAAAAATGCAACTAAAAAACTTAGTAAATGATTACTATTTATCATTTGATTTCAAGAACTTACGAGAAGAAACTAAGAAACAATATCAATATTTCTTGGGTGTAATGCTTAATACAAAAATAGAAGATAAGGTATTATACAAATGCGACTACACCAAATTATCTACACGTTATGCAAAAACTGCATATAACATTTGGTGTGAAAAGGGTGTGCCTATGGCTAATCACATCATGTCTGTAACACGAGTTATATTTAATCATGGTATTAGAGAAGAATTATGTACCATTAATCCCTTTGCTAGTGTCCGTAAGAGGGTCTCTGAGAGGAGAAAAGTAGTATGGACTAAGGAAGATGTACAAAAGTTTTTAGATACTGCCTATAGCGATTTTAACACACGTAACTTAGGTCTGATTGTTCACATGGCATATGCTTGGTGTCAGAGATTGGGCGATATGAGACTATTAGAATGGTCTACAATAGACTTTGATAAACAAACTGTGCATATAGAACAGTCAAAACGTAAGGCAGATGTATATTTACCTATTGAAAATGATTTATTTGAGATGTTGCAACAACAAAACCAAGACTTTGGCTTTCAAAAGTATGTAGCACCTAGACCAAAGGCTATAAAAGGTGTATATAGACCTTATTCACTACATAAATTACCTGCTTTTGCTAGGAAACTCATGCAACAGGCAGGCTTATCAGATGAATTAAGATTATCTGACCTAAGAAGGACAGGAACAACAGAAATGGTAGATGCAGGAGTGGGAATAGGGCAGATTATGTCTGTTACAGGGCACTCTAACCCCAATAGTGTTAAACCTTACATGAAAAATACTTTAATAAGTGCAAATTTTGCATTGACAGAACGTAAAAAGCATAGTACAAGCATAACAAATGCCGACAAAGAAAGTGTATAGCATATGAATAGCATATATAATATCGTAAATGATATGGACATACCTAATGGAACAACAAAAAGAATTAGTTGTCCTAACTGTGGTGGTTTTAAGACCTTTACTATCACAAACAACATGGGTAGTCTCTTGTGGAATTGCTACAAAGTATCATGTAATGTTAAAGGTGGTAGTCGTGTTCACTTATCCGTTGACGATATTAAGAGTAGTTTTGGGGGGTTCAAGGAATTTGCTGAAGAATCCTTTATATTACCTGAGTATGTAGTTCCATACGTAGGAAAAAGCTATTATGATATACCTAATAAGCATTTGATGTATGACGTTAAAGAAGATAGAATAGTATTCCCTGTTATCCATGATGGTGTCACGTATGATGCCACAGGTAGGTCTGTAAAGAATGTATTACCTAAATGGAAACGATATGGAAAAAGTGCCTTGCCTTATGTCTTTGGCTGTGGTAAGGTGGCAGTAGTTGTTGAGGATTGTGTGAGTGCGACTATCGTAGGTAATGATGTATTAGTTGGGGTAGCTGTGTTGGGTACATCACTTTCTGAGTCGCATAAAAAATATCTTGCACGATTCTCAACAGCAATAATAGCACTAGACCCTGATGCCCTACCTAAGACACTATCTTTTGCTAAAGAATTACGAGGATATGTAGACAATGTAAAAGTACTGAGGTTGCATGATGACTTAAAGTATCGTGACCCTGTAGACAAGACGAATTTAATAAACCTAACCCCAAAGGAGTAACAACATGGAATTATCACTAATAAGAAGCTTGATGGACAAGGAGTTCTACGAAGAACACAGGGGTGCTAAATGCCCTGACAGATTGTTCAGCAAGGATGTAAGGAAGATTAAACAGGCAATAGATGATGCAATGGAAAGATATAGCAGGTCTGTGACACCTGATGAGATAGAAGCCTTGTTTATATCTAGCAATCCTACATTTACTACAGCACAAAAGACTGCCTATAGTAGTCTGTTTAATATAATAAAGAGAGAGCAACCTATGGGTAGTGACATAGCACAAGAGGTGTTATCTAAGCTATTTCAACAGGTTATAGGCGAGGATATTGCCAATCTAGGTTTTGACTATGTTAATGGTGACAGGTCTACCCTAGAGCCACTAAGAAGTTTACTAGAAAAATATGGAGATGACTTTACTCCTAACCTTAACATAGAATGGGATGATATTGATTTGGAAACATTACTAGCAAAGAATGATTTAGAAGCACGTTGGGCATTTAATATACCTACACTCACTAGAGTTATTGATGGCATCAATGCAGGACACTTAATTGAGATAGGTGCTAGACCTAATACAGGTAAGACATCATTTCATGCTAGTCTGATTGCTAGTCCTAATGGATTTGCACATCAGGGTGCAAACTGTATCATTCTCTGTAATGAAGAATCAGCACACAGAGTTGGTGCTAGGTACTTGACTGCAGCCACAGGTATGACAATGCAAGATATTAGAAAGAACCCTAGTAGAGCTAGAGACTTGTACGCACCTGTCAAAGAAAAGATAAAGATTAAGGATGCAACAGGTAGGGATATGGCATGGGTTGAGAGTGTCTGTAAGGCATATAAGCCTGATGTGGTACTCTTGGACATGGGAGACAAGTTTGCTAGGACAGCAGGGTTCGCTAGGGCAGATGAATCCCTAAAGGCTAATGCTATCTATGCTAGACAGATTGCCAAACAGCATGAGTGTGCCATGTTTTATATGTCACAGTTAAGTGCAGATGCAGAGGGTAGGATAGACTTGAACCAATCTATGATGGAAGGTAGTCGAACAGGTAAGGCAGCAGAAGCTGACCTTATGATTTTAATAGCTAAGAACCCTACTACAAATGTGGCAGGTCAGGAAGAGGACACAGAGAGACATATTAATGTAGTAAAGAATAAGTTGACAGGGTGGCATGGTCGTGTACAATGTAATCTTGAATACAAGACAGCGAGGTATGTAGTATGAGATTAGTATTAGATGTAGAGAATACAGTTACGAATAGAGATGGGAAGATGCACTTAGACCCATTTGAAGAGACTAATACATTAGTTATGGTAGGTCTACTCACTACAGATGGTAAAGAAACTATAGTTACATTTGACCACAGTGAGAGTGAGCCAACACCTGATGGACACAACATTGTTCAGACAGCACTAGATGATGCTACTATACTAATAGGACACAACATAGCCTACGACTTAGTTTGGTTGTGGGAGTCAGGATTTAAATATGATGGCTCTGTGTTTGACACTATGTTAGGCGAGTACGTTCTTCAGAGGGGTTTAAAAAAGCCATTATCACTTGAAGCCTGTGCAGAACGATATGAGTTATATACTAAGAAACAGGATACACTCAAGGAGTATTTCAAGAAAGGTTATACCACTAGAGATATACCACATGATGAGTTGAGTAACTATCTTAGTGCAGACTTACATGCTACTAAGGAATTATCTGATAGGATATATATTAGACTAAACACTAAGGATGATGCAGGCTTAATGAGTACAGTACTACTCACAAATGATGTAGCCTGTTGTCTTGCTAGAATATATACACGAGGATTTGCAGTAAATGTTGATGCACTAGATAGTGTTAGACAAGAGTTTGAGAAAGAAAAGATTGAGTTACAGAAGGCATTACAAGAACACGTAAGAAATCTTATGGGTGATACTAGGATTAATCTTAATAGTCCTGAACAGTTATCTTGGGTTATATATGGTAGGAAGATAATTGATAAGACAGATTGGGCAAACTCTATAGACCCATACATGTCAGACACAAACTTTAGAAGGCTAGTCAGCAATGGTACAGAGATTGTATACAAGACATATGCAGTACACTGTACTGACTGTAGTGGTAAGGGTTACATTACTAAGATTAAAAAAGATGGTCAGCCATTTGCTAATCCTACTAGGTGTAAGACTTGTGACAATGATGGCTATATATTTAAAAAGAGGAACGAGATTGCAGGGTTGAAGTTCAAACCACCTAGTCCTAAGTGGGCAAGTGCTAATGGTTTTTCTACTTCCAAGCAAAACTTAGAGATATTAGAACGTGCCTCACGTGCCAAGAATATGACAGATGGTGTAGACTTTTTATCAAAGGTTAGAAGACTAAGTGCAGTGGATACATACCTATCTTCTTTCGTAGAGGGTATAGCCACACACGTAAAGAAAGATAAGAAACTTCATGTTAGATTGTTACAACATAGAACATCTACAGGAAGATTTAGTGGTGCAGACCCTAACATGCAGAACATGCCTAGAGGTGGCACGTTCCCTGTTAAGCGAGTGTTTGTATCACGTTGGAATGGTGGTAAGGTTCTTGAAGCTGACTTTGCACAGCTAGAGTTTAGGACTGCTGCCTATTTATCACAAGATGGAGTTGCTATTGAAGAAGTTGCTACAGGGTTCGATGTTCACTCATATACGTCTAAAGTTATTACAGATGCAGGTCAACAGACTTCTCGCCAAGATGCGAAAGCACACACGTTTGCACCACTCTACGGAGCAACAGGCTTTGGAAGAAGTAAGGCAGAAGCAGAATATTACAAACACTTCACAGAGAAGTATCAAGGAATCAAAGCTTGGCACTCCAGATTGGCTACGGAAGCTTTAAACACTTTATCTATTAAGACACCATCAGGAAGAGAGTTTTCTTTTCCTAGTGTTGTGAGGAAAAGACATGGTAATGTATCCTACTTCACACAGATAAAGAATTATCCTGTACAATCCTTTGCGACAGCAGATATAGTTCCTATAGCATTACTATATATTGATAAACTGCTTGACAATATGAAGAGTTGTGTGGTAAATACAGTACACGACAGTATAGTAATTGATGTACACCCTGATGAAGAAAGAGCAGTCTTGGAAGTCATCAATACTACTAACAGAGAATTACCTAAGTTGATAAATACTAAATGGCAAATAGATTTTAATGTACCACTACTATTAGAATCTAAAATAGGTGATAATTGGCTTGACACTAAAGACGTTAGCTGATATAACTATGAGAATCTAAACATAAAGGAGACTAAAATATGACAGAACTAACGACTATTGATACTGACAACTATGCCGCTATGGCAAAGGCAATGGGTATCGCAAATGAAGGAACTTCTAAGAAGCAAAAGAGTAGTACACTTCCTAGATTTAAGATAAATCACTCTGCTATTATGGGTGAAGCCGAAGTTAAAGGCAAGAAAGTTAATATGGAGATTGTTGAGGGTGGAACTTATAAGTTAGAGATACCTGATACAGCAACTTACTATGCTAAAGAAGCTAAGGTACGACCCTTTCTACAGAGGTTTATGTATAAAAGGTTCATCAAAGGCTTTGGAGACCAACCAAATAAGTATGTCAAAACTATTATGGCAGACAATCTTAACATAGACTTAAAGGACAATGAGGGTGGTCTAAACTGTGGTAAACCAGCAGGTTATGTGGCAGATTTTAAGTCACTACCTGAGAAGACACAGGAACTTATAAAGCAAATAAAAAGAGTTCGTGTTATTCTAGGTACGGTTGAGTTGATTAACCCTGTTAATGATAAGGGTGAAGATGTTACTATTGAGCCATCACCATTTATATGGGAGATAGACAATCGTGATGCCTTCAAGATAGTTGGACAAAGCTTTACAGAGTTAGCTAAGATGAAGCGATTACCAATTCAGCATACTCTAGCTGTTACTACAGAAGAACGTAAGCTTCCTAGTGGTGCTGTATTCTATCTGCCTAAGTCTAATTTAGACATTACGAAGTCTATAACTTTAGTTGATGCAGACCAAACTATGTTTTCTGATTTTATGGTTTGGGTTGATAACTATAATACCTACATAGCTAATGCTTGGGCAGAGAAAGTTAATAGCCATGTATCAGATGGTGATGCTGAATCCGTTGAGGACTTTATTGACATAGAACTTAATGAAGAGGTTGCGTAATGAATCACCCTGCTGAATTAGCACTTCATCAATTTATGGAAGATGCTGTTAAAGGAAAGACTAACTTTTCTGACGAGACTATTTCACAAGTTGGTAAGGATGTTATGGATGCTATGAAACGACAATTTGGCAGTGGGAAAACTAGGGATGCTTTCAGACTTAGAATGTCTAACATAGGTAGACCCACCTGTCAGTTGTGGTATGATAAAAATAAACCTGAGATAGCTCTACCATTTCCTACGACATTCATTATGAACATGATGCTAGGAGACATAGTGGAAGCTGTCTTCAAGGGTTTATTAAAAGAAGCAGGAGTCAAGTATGAAGATTCAGAAGAGGTCACTCTTAACTTACCTAATGCAAATATTAAAGGAACATATGATATTGTTATTGATGGCAGTGTTGATGATATTAAGTCCTCTTCACAATGGTCTTATAATAATAAGTTTGATTCTTATACTAGCCTAAAAGACATGGATGGATTTGGATATGTTGCACAACTAGCAGGATATGCAAAGGCATCAGGTAAAAAGGTTGGTGGTTGGTGGGTAGTTAATAAAGCCAATGGTGAATTTAAATATGTACCTGCTAAAGGTCTTGACTTAGATGAGGAGATAGCTAAGATTGAGGACACTGTTGATAAAGTAGAAAGTAATACTTTTGAACGTTGTTTTGAGCCTGAGAAAGAAACGTTCCGTGGTAAAGAGACAGGTAATACTGTTTTAAATAAACACTGTACGTTTTGCTCTTACAGATTTGATTGTTGGAAAACTATACAAGAACTTCCTGCACTTATGTCACAGGCTAAGTCACCCAAGACTGTGGCTTATATTGAATTGGCACAAAATGTCTCCTCATAAAGTAAGACGAGAAGCAATAAAGTATGGGTATAGGAGTGGACTAGAACATAAGATTTCTATGGCTCTTGATATAATAAAGTATAAGTATAACTATGAGAGTATCAAGATAGAGTGGGAAGACTTAGCCTATCGCACCTATACCCCTGACTTTATATTAAACAATGGTATCATAATAGAAACAAAGGGAAGATTCTTAACAGCAGACAGAAGAAAACACTTGTGCATAAAGAAGCAACACCCTAAGCTAGATATTAGATTTGTATTTACAAACAGTCGAAGTAAACTAAGCAAAGGTGCGAAATCTACATACGCAGAGTGGTGTATTAAACATGGCTTTAGATACTATGACAGGATAATACCTGAAGATTGGTTAAAAGAAAAAGGCAAAAACAAACACCCTACATTTATAAAATTTAGTGGTACAAAAGTAAAAAGGAGTAAGTGAATGGATTACATAAAAAATAGACCTGAAGATTTTATGATAAGGGTTAGACCCTTCCTAGATAAGAAAGAAAGATGGACAGGAGAGATTGACGTAGTTATAGTAACACATCCTGACAATGGTATGGAAGATGATGACTACTACCAAGTAATGCATATATGCAAAATGATTTCCTCTGTTATACCCATAATGGATAAAGATACAGCAGTTAGGGAAATGATGAATGATTATGTTATAAATTCTCTTGACACAGATTCTAAAGATGCTATAAATAATAGAGGAACAGTTGAGAATATTAAAGACAATGTTATAACCATTAACTTTAAGCCAAGCACTAAGCATTAATATTATGGAAGGATACAGGGATTACATGGTACGTAGAATGAATGAAGAACAAAACAAAACTGGAGATGCAGTCAATCATCCACCACACTATAATGTGGCAGGTATTGAGTGTATTGATGCTCTAAGAGCAATGTTAGGAGATGAGTTCCAAGCTTATCTACAGGGTAACATAGCTAAATACTTATGGAGATATAGATACAAAAATGGTGTAGAGGACTTAAAGAAAGCACAGTGGTATCTAAATAAACTCATTGAGGTCTATGATGATAAGAGTTAAAGTGATGCTTACGTTGGATGTGGATGAGGATGAGTACCCTGTACCTGCTGACGAAAACGTAGCTGAAGAAATAGAAACAAGTATAACTGAATTTATGTATGACATAGGTGGAGTTAAAATAAAAAACATTAGAACTATACAGGAGAATAAGAATGATTAATAATTACTTACCAACGGACTATCAAAATTTTATAGCACTCTCTCGCTATGCACGATGGAAAGACGATGAACAAAGACGAGAGAATTGGGGAGAAACTATAGATAGATATTTTGATTATATGGAGAAGCATCTAAAGAAAAACTATAGCTATACTATAACGAAAGCATTAAAAGAAAAGCTATCTACACAGATAATGAATCTAGGTGTCATGCCAAGCATGAGAGCCTTAATGACATCAGGACCTGCACTAGATATATGCCATGTTGGTGGCTACAACTGTAGTTATATACCTGTGGATAGTCCACGTTCATTCGATGAATGTATGTACATACTTATGTGTGGCACAGGTGTTGGCTTCTCTGTTGAACGTGAGAATGTAGACAAGCTACCTATAGTCAATGAGCACTTTGAGGATAGCACTACTATCATAACCGTAGGCGATAGCAGACCGGGTTGGGCAAAAGCTCTGAGAGAACTTATTGCTATGCTATATGTAGGTCAAGTTCCTACGTGGGATGTATCACAGGTTAGACCAGCAGGTGCAAGACTCAAGACGTTTGGTGGTAGGGCATCTGGTCCTGAACCATTAGTACAATTATTTAACTTCTGTATAAAAAAGTTTAAGGGTGCTAAAGGCAGACGATTGTTTCCTATCGAGTGTCACGACTTAATGTGTAAGATTGGTGAAGTTGTAGTTGTAGGTGGTGTCAGACGTTCTGCTCTTATATCCCTGTCTAACTTAGGCGATGACCAAATGCGACATGCCAAGTCAGGTGAGTGGTGGGATGAACCTGATAAAAAAATATATCGTGAAGGTCAGAGAGGTATGGCTAATAACTCTGTAGCATTTAAAGGTAAGCCTGAAATGGGTACATTCATGCGAGAGTGGCTATCCTTATATGAATCTAAGTCAGGAGAACGTGGTATCTTTAATAGGCAAGCTGCACAAGTAAAAGCTGCTGAAAATGGTAGAAGAGATGCTGACCATTACTTTGGATGTAATCCATGTAGTGAGATTATACTTAGACCTTATCAGTTCTGTAATCTTACAGAGGTTGTAGCACGTGCCACAGATGATTTAGAATCATTAAAAGAGAAGGTACGTATGGCTACTATACTTGGAACATTTCAGTCTACTCTTACTAGCTTTAAATATCTACGTAAGGTATGGAAGGACAATACAGAAGAGGAAAGACTATTAGGAGTTTCTCTAACAGGTATACTAGATTGCCCTACATTAAATAGTAATTATTATGAACTAGGGGATAATCTAGAAGAGTTAAGAGAAGTAGCAGTAGAAACTAATAAGAAGGTAGCCAAGGAATTGGGTATACCACAGTCAACTGCAATCACTTGTGTCAAACCTAGTGGTACAGTTAGTCAATTAGTTGACAGTGCTTCAGGTATTCATGCTAGACATAATGACTACTACATCAGAACTGTACGTGGTGATAACAAAGACCCTATCACACAGTTTATGAAGGAGTCAGGAATACCATCTGAACCTGATATTGGAAAACCTGATAGCACAACTGTATTCAGTTTCCCTGTGAAAGCACCATCAGGTGCAATCACTAGAACTGCAATGACTGCACTTGAGCAATTAGACTTTTGGTTATTATATCAGAGACATTGGTGTGAACATAAGCCATCTGTAACTATATCTGTTAAGGAACATGAGTGGATGGGTGTTGGAGCATGGGTTTACGAAAACTTTGATGAGGTATCAGGCATATCTTTCTTGCCTTTCTTTGACCACACATATCAACAAGCACCCTATCAAGATATAACAGGTGAAGAATATGAACAAGCCTATAAGAAGATGCCTGCATCTATTGATTGGACTAAATTAGCAGAGTATGAGAAGGAGGATACAACTAGTGGTGGTAGAGAACTAGCTTGCACAGCAGATGCGTGTGAGATGGTTGACATACAAGCTACTTAGTGTTAGAGTCTACAGAACTATTATGGTGGCAATGGTGGTTATTAATAGCCATTTCCATCAACACTACAATAAATCTTATTGTCTTTTTTAAAGGAAGGAAATTACATATAAGGGAACTATTACATCTTAAACCAAAACGAATAAAAGGAGAAGCAAATGGAAAACCTAGCACCAAGTAAAGACAATAGAAAAAAGTTTGATATAGACTTAGAGTACGGTAAAGTAAGGGAGAAGCAAGTAGCAGATATGCTACAAGATAAGAAGATAGAAGTTAAGAGTGAGAGAGGTATGTGGCAAAAGACAGGTAATATAGCTATTGAGTTTGAAAGCTATGGTAAGCCTAGTGGTATAGCGGCTACTGAATCTGATTATTGGTTTCATAATTTGTGTGTAGGTGATGAGACATTCTGTACACTAGTCTTTGATGTTAATAGTTTAAAAAAGATAATAGATAAGCTTGACACAAAGAAATGGGTATCAGGTGGGGATAATAAAGCAAGTAAGATGTATTTACTTAATTTACAAAAACTATTCTCGTCTGATGTAATTAAAACATTTAAGGGAGTAGAAGTATGAGAGACATGATAATAGGAGCACTCAAGACTAAACTACTAGGACAAATGAATAGTCACATAGCTAATATAGAAGTTATGATGACTAATCCTGTAGGTGTAGGAGACCATCCTACTATAATAGACACGATAGAAAAAGAGCTAGGAGCATTGGAAGAGTCCAATGGAAGATTAAATGTCCTAGTTAAATATTTAGAAAGGAGACAAGAAGATGCAAAACTTGAAGAGAAAACGCAATCCAAATCTAAGTAAGTATGATGCTCCACTAAAGATACAGTTTAGTAAGGGTATGACGGATTTTAAGAGAGGTAGGCTAACTAATCCATATCACTCTAATACTATGCAGGCTAGAGAGTGGGAGAGAGGTTATAATCTTTCCTACTTTCAAAAACTAGAAAGGGTCAAAAAGGATGAAGATAGAAGAAGAAGCGAGAAAATACATGCAGGATAAGTTGTTTATAAATGAAGTTATAACACCTGATTTGTATGAAAATTTAGCAGGACAGACAGCTATCTTCCCTAAAGACAGAGCCTTAGAGTACTTAGCATTAGGTATGACTAGTGAAGCAGGGGAAGTTGCAGGCAAAGTAAAGAAACTTATACGTGATGGGGAAGATGTGGAAGGCTTTGAAATGAAGAAGATTGCCATAGCATCAGAGATAGGTGACGTACTTTGGTACTGTGCTATGATGGCAAAAGAAGTTGGAGTTCCCTTGAATACAATTATGCAAGAGAACTTAAGGAAATTACATAGTAGGAAGGAAAGAGGTACACTGCAAGGTTCAGGTGATGAACGTTAGGTTATCTCTGTTTGGAATATATGGATTTAGAGCCTGTCAAAGCAAGTAGATAATCTACATCTTCTGCATTAAAAAAGTCAGGCTCTTTTCCTTTTTTTATTTTAAACTCTTTCAAGGCTGCCCTTTTAGTAACTTCGTAGTTACCTCTAAATCTAGTTATAAGACCAGATAAAGCAGCATCTTCTGTGCTTGTCTTCATCTCTGCTCTAATCATTTGCTTCATTACCTTAATGTAGTCTCTAACACGTGAAGCTGTCTTATCAGCACTTAATTTATCTTGTGTGGCAGTGGCTAATACTTCAGGTATTTCTTTGTTCATGGCTTCACCCATCTCTCTATTAGTGTATTTGTCTACATTACTAGAGCTAGTCCTAGACATAAAATCTCTGTAGGTAAAACCTAATTGATTTAATCTTTGTACATAATCAGGTGGCACTCTATTTAAAGTTGCACCAAACATTATCTTCATAAAAGGTAGTATTCTTTCAGGAACTTCTTCAAACCGTGGGTCTTCCTTAAATGGAATATCATCTTGGTTAAATCCTACTGCTTCACCTACTCTACTCAATCGTGACTTAAAAGGTTTGAATACACCAAGAAAAAAGGACTCAATACCATCTCTTTTTTTAGGCTCAGAGTTGTAGTCTCTTTGTCTTTGGTATCCATCTCCTATTCCCAACTGTTGAGGAGCAGCAGCAAAGTCAGCTATTTGATAAAAGGGTTGACCATATCCTGTTATAGCTTCTCCTATATACCTACCTAAGTTGTTGTATGTGTCTTGCATTTCTAGTGGGTCAGTAGAACTACTAAGTAAATCTTCTGTCAATAAGGATATAGGACCTTTACCTCTAAAATTAGTTCCTGTGAATCCTTCAATCATTTCAGATACATTTCTTTTACTACCAAAGTCATTTACTAACTTAGGATTAAATCCTCTATGTATCATTTCTCCTATTAACAAGTATGGTGTTATAGGAAAGAATGGTCTAGCATCAAACTCATTACCCTTACCATCTTTTAAATTGTACCATTCAGAACCTGCATTACCACCATCAGGGTCACGTAGTAAATAACCCAATGCTATTAGTGGCATACCACCTGCAATACCTTCAGCTAGTTGCCTATATTCCCCATCTGATATAGCTTTACCACCTTGCTCAGAGAAAATTGGCTTTCCTAATTTACGCATACCCATTCTATATAGTGCAAAACCTGCACCTGTTATATTATAATTAAAAGTCATCTCTATGGCTTTAAACATAAATCTAGGAAAAGGAATAGCTAATGTTAAACCTGATTTAACAATAAAGTTATTAGCTTGTCTAAACAAAGAAAACTTTGGTTGTGATGCATATGTAAACTCTAAGGCATCATCAACAGCTTTAGCAATCATATTCTCATCTACATTCTCTGTTAATCTACCTGTCTTCAAAACATCTACTATGTCAACATTTTTATTAAATAACTGACGTTGAATAGATGTAGTAAAAGCACCGTTACGATATATAGCTTCCTGTAGACGGTTGAAGTAGTTTAGTGTAGTAATACCACTTTCCCATTTTTCTAATACTGTATTTGTACCCTCACTTAGTTTGCTCTGTTTATCTGCTAACATAGATTGAGAAGGGTTTTTTTTATTTAATATATTTTTAACTTCTGAATATTGATTAAAGTATCTTGTTTTTTGTTCAGGAAAGGCATCTAACATAAACTGTGCTATATTAGCAGCATCTTCCTGATTACTATAAGTATGTTTTAATTGTGCAATAGTATTTTTAAAACCAAACTTCTTTCTTCCTGTTCCTGCTACTGTGTGCAATCCAGATTCAAATGCATATACAAGAGTATCTACCCCTGACCGTATTGTTTGTGATAATGTATTACGTGTAGCAGTAGCAACACCACTAACTAATGTTAATCTTCTAATATCTTCTAGCTTTCGTAATGTAGTGCCAAGTCTATCCATTGTCTCTGCTTCAACTTGTTCAGCTACTTCTCCACTTGTCTTTCTTCTAGCCGCCTTAGTAAAGTTTCTCTGTAGAGCACTTAAATTACCTAGAGTTTTACCTGCCATACTAGCATCTGTAAACAAAGCCGCAGCTATCTCTCTTCTAGTAACACCATACTTACCCATAATACTAGTCATCTGGTCTAGACTTTCTTCAGACATGTTACTAGTTATGTTAAGTAATCTTTCACTAACACGTTCCTTTGCTTGGAGTGGTGAAGTCAAAGATTTTAATGTTACATTATCTCCTATTACTTCAGGCTCATCCACAAGTTTAAGTGTCTTATCTTTTAGCCCTGCAACTATTTCAGATACAGCAGCAGTAGTTCTCTCAAATATATCAAAGCTAATAGTAGGTTCAATAACATCTTCATCTAAGTTCAAGTTCTTAAAGAAACCTTTAGCTTTATCTGACTGTTTAATTACTTCTGAATCAATGCCTTTAATCTTGCCCTTCTTAGAACCTTTAGTATATCTTAGTATAGCCTTCTCGCCATATATATTTGTTATACCTTTAGCTAAGTTTTCCCTGATGTCATCTGACTGTACACCAAGTTCTAAATTCTTCTTTAGTGCAGACTCAGTTTGTTCTTCTCGTACCTTCTTCCATGCTTCGTCTAGCTCACCACGAGTAGCTATGCCTACTTTTTTCTCTGCATTATATTTACCAATACCTGATATAGTTCCAGCAGTTAATCCACCAATACCTGCAACTGTTACAGTTCTACCATAATCTATTTCTTTCTTAGCACCCATCTCAACTTCAGCACCCTGCACCATAATATCTGTTACTGCCGCACCTGCCGCTTCAATACCAAAAGTTATACCTGCTGCTTTTAGTGCCTGTCTAAATGGAGACACCCCAAGTGCTCTTGAAGTACCTGTAACTGCTCTACCTATACCTGCTGTAAGGGCAGTCAAAGGGTCTGTTAAAGCTGCTAACACGTTTCCACCTACGTTATCTGCTATATCTGCTACAGTCTCTAGTGCGTTCATACCCTCATATCGTTTAGAGTCATAAATATTTCTTACACTGTCTGCTCTCTGATATAAACGTAAAGCTCTTTCTCGTTGTTCAGCATACTGATTAGCTTTTTGTACACCTTCTTCTGTTCCTAATTCACTAGCTTCTATTTCTTTCTCTTGTAAACTCTTTAACCAAGATATTTCTGTAGCAGCATCTAAAGAATTACCACTTATAAATCTATAGTTATCCATAAAATCATCAATAACATTTTCGTTAGTTAATTCTTGACCACCGAAAAGTTTACCAAATAATACATTATCTGATTTAGCATCTAATGCTTGACCATATCTATCTTTACGATATTGAAGTATATCAGTAACAAGCTCATCATCTTGTTCTAGTGCTTTTATTGATGTGAGAGGAGGAGGAGTTTCACGTATATCTGCTAGGCGAGTTTCCGTGGGTACATAACCTAAGTCTTGTACAGTGGCAGGTGCAGGGGGAACATAACTCTTTGCATCTTCTTCTGTATACAAATCTTGTTCAGTAAAATCAGATGATGTAACAGGAGTCGTTACTACTGTTTCTTCTTCTTCTTTTATAGAAGGAGTATCTACGGAGTCTTCTTCACCATATAAATCAGATAATTTAAAATCTGCCATTGTTAATCGGCTATCTTAATTGATGTATCTACACTGCCTGTCCACAACATTAGACCATTATTTGTTTTATAGGTTTGCCCAACTATGTAGTCAGACTTACTTAAGTTATTTTTTCTTGGGTCTATAGGCTGTAAATATTTTTGTGAAGCTAGTGCAAGTGTTTTTAAAGTAGATTTCATTCCGGGAACAGCTAAAGATTTAGTACCAACAGCATTTTCAACTACATTTTTTAATGAATCTTGATATACTTTTTGCACAGCCTTAAATTTCTCTACAGAACCTTTTATATCAAATACAGGACTACCACTAGAATTATCTACAGCTATACCTGCTCCTTGAACACCCTGAGTAATAACTTTAGTAAAATCTCTATTTACTTGAATATTATCAATGTTACCCTTCATAAGATTTTCTTTAAGTGTTGTTTCTAAATTAGCTTTAGCTTGTTGTAATCCTATATTTTCTTTTTCCATAGCTAGTGAGTACTCTTTAGCACCAACCATTTTCGACCTGTCAAGACTTATTCCAGAAACATCAAACTTATCTGCTTGTTTAGTTGCACCAAACTGTGCATCCATTTCAGATTGTAAACCCTTAGTAATATCTGCCTTTTTAAGAAAACCTACACCACCTCTAAGATTTTCAGGAACTTTAATCATTGATGATGGTCTTCTTACAAAGTTATTAATATACTGACCCATGCCTTTACCACCTGTGACAAGGTTTGCTTGATTAATTAAACCTTTCATATCACCTGCTTTAGAAATATGTGTTCTTAAATCGCTAACTAACTGTTTACCACTACTTATTGTACCACCTGCTCCTGAATATAATTGTGCGGCAAAGTCAGCTTTAGTCATGCCTTCAGGTATTTCCACTCCAGATTTATCCATAAAAGATGCTAAATTAGAAAGTGTCTCTTGTAACTCTCTTTGGTCTTCTTCAAATCTTTCTTCCTTACGACTAGCTCTAGTTACATGATACTCTCTTACCCTGTCTGAACGTTCAGCAGTTCTTCTCATATCATCTTTTAGTCTATCGTCAACACTTTTAGCTATTCCTGTTACAAATCCTCTAAGAACACTCATTACTGTCTCCTACCCATTAAGCCTTTAGGTTTCTCTTCAGGCATATCTTCTTCCATTTCTATTGGTTCATCTACCATAGGTTTATCTTCTTTACCTTCTTGCTCATTCAACTGCATTTGTAACTTACGTGCTGTCTTAGCTACAAGTGTATTCCTAGTACGTTTTTTATTCATAGGAGCTTCTTTACTCAAGCCACTGTCATACTCTATGCCTGCACTATCGCCTACTAACATCATCATCTCTACTAATACAGGTAGTACTAACATACCTACATCTACACTATGAACACCTTCCATAACGTTACCTAGTTGCATTGTATTAGCAATACTTGTTATCGGCACACCCATTTCCATTACATCAGTTAGTTGGTCGAGAAACTCTTCTGATGACATTCTTTCTAAATAATATTCTATAGTATCATCCACTGTTGCATACTTAGGTGGAGACTGCCAAGGTCTAGCACCCAACTCATGTGTCATAGACATGCCCGGGATAGGTGCATCAAAGGTTTGTTCTTTAAGCATCTTTTAACTCATTTCTTTTGTCACGTAATATCTTTACATGATTAGCCACACGATATAAAGGATTATCAGCTTTACTCTGTCCTCTATTCATCATATTCTTTTTAGGTGCTAATAAACCTGCTGATTTGCTAGGTTTCTTTTCCTTACCTATAATCTCATCCAAGTCTAAATTCATATGTGCTACAATAGCAGGATTAAACCCTCTCATATACTGCACTCCTTTTCTTTTCTACCACTAAGTCCATTAGTTTTTTAGTTGCCCACTTTAATATAGATTTGTCTGCTATAAAACTTGCATATACTTTACCATACTTACCATATATCTTTTGAAACCATTCAGGTGCATCAAACTTAACCCACATACGGAAAACAAACCATCTAGGGTCTCCCTTGCCATAAACCTCACGTGCCACCCAACAGAATAAATTACCAAATCCATGTTGTATACCTGCTCCAAGAACTGTACCAACTAAACCACCTACAGCCTGACCTGTTGCTGAACCTGATTGTTCATTCTGTACTTCTTTACGTGTTTCTGCATCTAGTTGTGCTATAGCCATATCTGCTACTCTATCTTGTGAGTTTTCAGCAGATGTCCATGCCCATTCCATTGTGTCACCATAGTATGACCATAAGTTATTGTATGCCTGATTACCTATATCTAATATAGCATTAGCATTTAATTCATTGGCACGATTAACTGCTGCAGTATCTGCTGTAGCTAACTCTCTTCGCCACTGTGCATTGTTCTGTGCTATAACTAATTGATTTTGTGCATTAAATTGGTCACGTTGATTATTTAGTTCTGAGTTAAATCTCTCTACAGTATTCACTTGACCTGCATTATATTGTGCTTGAGCATTAGATTGAGATGCATTAAACTGTGCTACTTGAGATGCTAAGTTAGAAAAGAATTGGTCTGTTTGTGATTGACTTGTAGCATTAAATTGTCTACTAGCATTAGTAGCAGCTTGGTCTGTAAACATAGACTGTACTCTCTGTTGTGCCTTAAATAACTCTGTTTGTTGTTGGTTAGTTAAGTTAGCCATATCAGACTGTAGAAATGACTGTGCATTTTGCACTGCAGCTTGTTGTCTATTATTTAAGTTAGACAAATCCATATTAGCTAAAGCAGAAGCTTGTGCTATTACAAGAGCTTGATTATTGTTTAAATTTTCTAGGTTAGCTGTATTAGTAAGTCTACTATTTTCTAGTTGTACTTGCTGTTCAGCAGTAAAGTTTTGATTAGCTATATCACTTATTTTAGATGCGTTAGCGACCCTAGTTTGAAATGCTTGGTCAAATTCCTGCCCAATAAACTGTGCTCTCTGTTGAGCTGCAAGCATTGCTCTCTGTTGTCTATTAGATAAATTCTGTGTTTCAAACTGTGCCTGTATACTTGCATCAGCTTGTGCTATAGGAAGAGCAGATTCTAGTGCACCCTGTATAAGTGCCTGACCTGCCATGCTTGATGCACCTAAACCTCTAGCTGCCATCTGTGCTTCAATACCACGTAATGTTCCCGCTGCCCATGCAGGTGGATTGCTTGCATCAAAGTTGGCAGTAAGCTGTGCTAATTGCCCTTGTACCGTAGCCTGTTGACTAGGGGTGGCAGTAGCTGCCTGTATCTGTTCTGCATATGTAGATGCTGTCTCTGCATTGGCTACACCACCACTAATTAATTCTCCTGCTTGTACTTGTCTTTGTACAGGATTGTCTATTAATGTAGCATTACCTTGAGCCGCTGTTAAATTACCTACACTAGAAGCTGTCTGTTGAGCTGCTGTAACTTTAGCTCTAGGGTCATCTTCATTTACTTGTGCCGCCTGAGTAGCACTTAATGCTGCATCCACAGCAGGTGCGGCAGTTTGTGCCTGCATTGTCTGTGCTTGTTTTTCCTGTGTAGGACTAGCCTGTGTAGTAGTAGCTAAAGCTGCAGGAACTGCTACACTTCCTGTAACTGCACCCATTCCTGTTTGTATATTTTGACTTGAATCTTGTGGTATTCCACTAACAACTGTAGCACCACCTTGAGGAACTCCGGGTTGATACATTCTTTGTATTGTAGTTTCACCTATAGTTTGACCTGTAGCAGTGGGAGTTGTAGGGGTAGTTGTCTGACCACCTTCTGCCATCTTAACAACAGAACCACCTTTAGCCATCTCTTGTGCCTTAGATTGAAACACAATCATCTCTCTTTGTTTATCAGGATTCTGTTGTAGATAGCTGTCAAACTCTTCCATGCGACCTGCATATCCCATTTTACTAGCTATCTTCTGTAATCCCTGTGGCTTAAAGCCTTTAAACATTGCCATGTATTATTATCCTTACTTCATTACTATTGCGACTACTAAAGCTACCACACCTAAAGTTCCCACCATAGACATAGCTTCTATTCGCCACATTCTTTTGTCTAGTGCTTCTAGTTTATCATTGACTGCTTGATAACGGATGGCACATTCTTTTTCGTGTGCATCTAATTCTAGTTGTACTTTTAATTCAGGTTGTATGCTCATTTTCAT
>Ga0070754_10001220_pt1 | contig 21082 bp, 19 predicted proteins | sample VirMetDEL_Sep_01_FD_75181 | JGI IMG/M metagenome (GOLD analysis project Ga0070754, IMG submission 75181) | Aqueous microbial communities from the Delaware River and Bay under freshwater to marine salinity gradient to study organic matter... | ecosystem: Environmental > Aquatic > Marine >... | reverse complement strand
TAGACAGAATGGAAACCCCAGACTCGTTGATGTCCACCTGTATTGCTGCTCCGGTTGGTGCAGTGGTAACACTGGCTCGAACCTCTTTAACGGTACATGCATACGGTGCGCGAAACGTCAGAGTTGCCGTGCCGGTCGCGAGATCAACATCCTCTGCACCAAGAGCAAAATGAAAAGTTTGCTGTGTTGTGACTTGAGAAACCGGGAGCGCATCTACGTACGCTTTAATACTCTGTTGAGTAGCAAGAGCCGTGGCTGAATTGGAGGACATTGTATCCTCATCCAAAATTGTAGTAACGCGAGCATTGGCCGCGCCCAACCGCATTCCCGTATCAGTAATGTCTACTCGATCTGTATTTGCAGTTCGTAGCGATACAGTCCCGTTTGCAACTTTTACTTCATCTGTCCCATCTGGACTGTCCAGAGTTACGTCGGAAGGAGTAAATGTTACGCGGGAAGACGTGTGGGCCGCTCCTTGAGATAATCCAGAGGAGGAGAGGTATGACGAACCGCCCACATCCGTGAGGACCATTTCATTTGCGTTGTAAGTCGTATAAGTCGCTGCTGAACCAAATCGCGCATTTCCAAAATCTATCAATGCTGTTCCCCCGCCGTTGTAGAGGATTTCAGTTGAGGCATCAATGCGGAGAGTGGTTCCCCCACCATTTGTGCATGTTAAATAGTTAAGCTCCCCCGGACTTGCGGTATCAGTTGCCGCGATGTTTAACCCTGTCGCGTTTCCACTGGTGGCTTTGTTTGCCGTAAACGGGATCGCGAGACCAATCTCACTTCCTGTCGCCTGATCCAGAACAATTGCTGTGGAAGGTGTGATTTGAGTATTTCCATCAGCAGAAAACGCACCTGACACAGTCTGCCAACTACATGTACCGTCACCGTCTTCGCGCAGGTATTTTGTACCGCCAGCTTCCCCGGTTGACTTTATAGTTGTTCCTTCAATCGACAACGTATTTGACGCGTCCGAAATAGTTTTGTTAGTCAGCGTTGATGTAGACGAAATTGTCGGCACCTCGACACCATCAACTTGCAACTCCATTGTCCCAGCGCCAGAATTGGTAATATTGAATTGCGTGTCAGACCCATTAGGTCTACTTATCCCGTTGATGTCTAACGTAGCATCCCCTGTCCCGGAACCGCTAATAATTACGTTGCCCTGTGAACTGGCATTACCTATGGTCAATTCAGAGAAATTCGAAGATCCATCGTAATCGAATATCATTCCGATGTTCCCGTCACTCGCCTCGATCTCCATCAAATTTGCAGTCTGGGCTGCATGTCCTTGAATAGCTAGCTGAACCTGATCCGCATCTCCGTCAATTGAAAATTTGGCAGAGTTAACCTGCGCTGCTCCGATCACTACATCTTTTGTCGTTGTGTTCAGCACTACAGGGTCTGATGCATCGGAAAACGCACCTCCACCTGCTTGAGAATCTACATACGCTTTAATGCTCTGTTGAGTAGCAAGTGCGGTTGCTGAATCGGAGGACATTGTGTCCTCATCCAAAATTGTAGTAACGCGTGCGTTCGCTCCACCTAGCTGTACTCCCAAATCAGTTACCGACATTCGGGAAGTGGAGTTAGTCACGAAGTCCAAAGTGCCATCGGAGATGTTGATATAATCCGAGGAATCTGGAGAGTTCAGGGCTAAAGAGGAACTTGAAATAGCTATATGAGAGGAAGACCCAGCATTAGAATAAAGATAAAAGAATGACTGAGAGTGGGTCAAAGTATCGCTGGTGTAAGACAGTGTATAACCATTGTCATCCACCAGTTCCGGGTAGACAGTATTGAACCCATAGTTAGCTGTGCCAGAGTTATCTTGCAATTGTGTAGCATAAATAATCCCGGCAGTATCAACGCTGAATACAGATGAGGATGCAACTTGACCATCTATCAGCAGAGAAGTCCCCGGCGAGGCGGTGTCTGTTTTGCTGAGTAACAGACCTGTATCGTTACCACTGGTCGCTTTGTTTGTAGTATAGCTGAGGTCTAAGCCAATCTCATTTCCTGTCGCCTGATCTAAAACAATTGCTGTGGAAGGTGTGATTTGGGTATCTCCATCGGCTGTAAAAGCGCCACTTCCTCCCAGTCCTGAATAGTTAGCTAGCGTATCCGGTGTGACAACTCTGCTTGTATCTGTTCCTGCATCGACCTCCGCTTGTGTAGCGAGTTCAACAATCCCTTCAGCAGAAGTGGTGGCAGTGATCTCATCTCCAGTATTAGTTCCCGAAGTATTCGCTTGCAGAGTATTTAGTTGTGCGCCGGTAACTGTCGTATCCAAATCAGATAAAGCATCTCCCGGTTGCATAGCTGAGTCAGCCAGCGTCCCCTGTGCCGCCGTCGCATAAGTTGCTGACAGATCGGGTATGTTCCCGGAATTAATATCTGTTGCTCCCTGATCACTTGTCCAATCTATATGCTCGTTGGCTATGAAATTAAGCAAGGCATCATGGTCGATCGCGGCAACGTGTTGCGTTACTGATCCTTCAGTGACCGTGGTCGCGAAAGACCCAGTACCAGAACCTGTCACGTCTCCAGTGAGCGTGATAGTCTGATCTCCTGTGTTTGTTCCTGACAGGTTGTTTGCAGAGATGTTTCCAGAATCATCAACAGAAGCTCCAGAGTCCTGCACCAGCTTACCAGTAACACCGTCATACCTGACGATAGCATCATCCGTTGCGCTAACCGGCCCAACCATTATGTCTGCTTCAGCAGTAGTCCCATCCACGATATCCCCATCGGCATTCCAGATAACCACGTTGCCATCTGTCCCAGCCGTACCTGTAATCAGAGTTCCGTCATTTCCTGAGCGAAGTCCTGCGGCTACCTGTGTAATGAGGTTGATATCATCCTCTACAGCCAGAGCACCCAGTGTAGGGATGTTTGTATTCAGGATAGTCCAGTGAGATTCAAGTGTAGGATCGTCCTGATCTGCTATCAGTGTATCTCCTACCTCCACCTCAGCTGTGAAGAATGTTCCTGCTACCGAGACCTTATACACGTCTGCCTTCTTAATTCCTGAAGGGGAAGTATCCAGATCCGGGGTGTTGGTATCTGCGTTATACGATCCCTTGTGGTCGTATAGTCCTGCAACCTCTGTCTCCACGTAGGTCTTGATTGCCAGCCTCGTGGCTAGATCTGAATCATCAGCGGTAGAGAAGTCTGTGCTGGTAGATACCCATGCTTGGCTCCCTATCGTTGTGAAGGTGATCGTAGGATCTGTCAGCGTCTTATTCGTAAGTGTCTGAGAGGCTACCAGCCCTACAAGCTGTTCTGATACTCCAGCAGGGTCGTAGGTGGCTGCGAGCATGTCTCCTCCTCCTCCACCGATCAAGTCTCCCACATCTCCGCGCTTCAGGTTACCTGAATCCGAAGTGTCTGAGAAGACAATGAAGTCTCCGCTCTCCATCGTTACGAGAGTCTGACCTGAGATAGCCTGAGCTGCCAGCACCGTCGCTCCATCCCCGGTAGATGTAACGTCTCCAGTGTGGTTAGGGTGAGAGTAGTTGTTAGCTCCGTCAGCCACGTTAATCAGGGTTCTGACTTCGGCTGCGGTAAGAGCTTCTGCTACCCCTGTGCCTGCATCGTCCCGTCCTAGGATTCTATCCTGTGGCACGCTGTCTACTTCTCCGAAAGGATGAGTGTGAGCGCTTGGTGTAAAGTCTGCTGGTTTGCCAGTCACATCTGCCCATGCTACAGCGTCTGCGGTATCGGCAGTAGGCCAGTTCTGGCTCATGTCGATCAGAAGCTTATCTGCGATAGGGTGAGTGAAGATGTTGTTGGTATCGTTTATCGTGGCGATCTCAGCCAGACTTGTCGATTCATCACTACCGTCATCTCCAAGGTCCAGCACTGTGGAGCTTCCCGGGTTGGCTGTAAGGTCCAACCAAACGGCTGATGTGGCAGTATCATCCACACACATGAAAGCCTTATCGTCAGTCAGGTTTATCCAGATAGAACTCACTGTGTAACCAGCAGCTGAGTCATCTGTAGCGGTAGGATCTACACCAGCTGTAAGGTTAGTCTTAATCTCGCTCGTAACTCCTCCAGAGATATGAAGTAGACCATCGTAAGAGCTTACGTCTGCTTCTAGACCTCCATACTCGTGTAGGACCGCATTAGCGTTGAAAACTGTGGCAGCATCGTGTTGGTGTGCGCTGGCTGCAAAAGCACTCTCAGCCCATGACTTAGTAACGGCATCCTGTGGGTTGGTAGGGTCCTCAACATTGATGATCGGTCCTGCCGTCATGTCCAGCGTTGGAGCACCAGAGTCTGTTGCGAGCTTTAGAGTCTTGGTATCGCTTCTGTGTAATCTGACATCATCCCCCATCCATATACCAGCGGTATCTCCAGTAGGAGTGCCTCCGGGTGATAGGTGTAGGGCAGCGCTTCCGGATGTCCCTCCGACTATCAGTTTTAGAATGTTAATGATATCCTGATTATTCGCGTCGAGGGAGTCCTCGAGGATACCATTGCGAATAATGCGATTTAATGTTGCCATTAGAATTGAATTGCGTGCCAGTGCATCTTCCAGTTAGTACTGTCTATTGCTGTACTGAAATCTACTGTAAACCCTGTGAGAGAAGATGCTGTAATAAATCCATAAATTGCCGTAGGAGAAACATCTAGAATGTTCTGCAGTGAAAAGTGTATCTGGGGTAATGATCCGCCAGCTGGAAAGGTGTGAGGGTAGACTATGGTTACGTCTGTTGCTGTGTCCGTAAGTGTCTCTGTTCCGCCTTGTGCTGGCTTAGTTGAGTTGGTAGCTGGGATAGTCCAGTCCGTGGGATGTCCTGCGTAAGGTATCCTATTCCAACGACCCCCTTGGTGGAAATAAGCATGGTCCGTATCTACTGATATCTGGCTCACGACTCCCGAGTCAGAAGCGGCGGTAGGGCTTGCGGCTGCTTTCAATGGGAAAGCGCTCTGGAAATCTGAAAAAGGGACCTGTCTGGATGTTCCATCCTGCACCATAGCCACCTTATCATTACCCTGAAGCTCTCGATCCGGGTGAGCTAGATCTGTGATGCGAATCCCGAGCGTGGAGAAAGCCCCAAGTAGCAGGTCTATGTCTCCCGCAATCCAGTTCAGAGTGTAGTTGGCGCTGTCTGTGGTACCGTCCAGCTCCGCGGTAAACCCTGAGGAATCTACGTATGAGGTTTGTGTTGTGATCCGCAATTGTGGGTTGTCCACAGTGTTGCGCACAACAGCTATAACGAAGTCAGGAGAACTAGAGAACGTGACTGGGAATGTCGCGTTTACCGTAGTTACTCCTAGACCGATCGATTCGAGTCCAGTTTGAAAAGCCATTTATACGTTAGTCTCAGTTAAAAATTTCGGGAGAGTTACTTGTTTAGCATACTCTATACCGAATAACTTAGCATAACGTTGGCCTTCTGGCGTGTCATGTTCGAGAATTACTACTTTTCCATTGTCGTCCTCGAAAACAACAAAGGCCACGTTTCCCTCGGTATCACAAATCTCTATGAATCGTTCGTTAGCAGGGAGTTCTCTTAAGTTTCCTTGAGTATCTCGTGATCTAATCATTAGTACATCTGCTGACCCGGCAGACCCATCATCTCTGTGGGTTCCGTGATTGATTTCTCAATCTGGTCAAGACGGGCACGTAATTCAATAAATTCCTCACGAGTCTGCATTAGCTGCTGTTGTGCTTGCTGAAGCTTCTGCTCGTACTGTTGCTGCATCTGTATAGCTTGCTGTTGGAGTTGATCCATAGCGGAAGCCATCTGCTCGACAGCTCCCATAACTTCTGCGAGACCTTGTTCAACCTCAGGAGGTATCCCGCCTTGAGGGGGCATTCCACCGCCACCACCCATCATCGATGGGTCCATAGGCATTCCAGTCGCAGGATCTATGGGCATTCCAGTCGCAGGATCTACAGGGGGCATTCCGCCACCTCCCTGCATCATGGCTGGGTCCATGGGGGCTCCCCCGCCTTGCATCATGGCAGGGTCCATAGGCATTCCGCCACCTCCCTGCATCATAGCTGGGTCCATGGGAGCTCCACCTTGTGGTGGCATCCCACCCTGTTGTGCAGGCATCGCCGGTTGGAAAGCTACTTTTTCTAAATTTTCTTTCCCCGCTCTTACAGCTTTTAGGGCGTTGTCGATATCATCCAAAGAAAGGGTGCTCATGTGCTTATTTTAAATCCTTTTAGTATTTCTTCCCAGCGATTTCTACTTCATCTGAAAGTTTTACAGAACCGCTACGAATAGCCTTGAGAGCCTCAGCCTCAGTTTTGAATTGGTGTACCGCGCCAGCTTTGCGCTTGGAGGCTGTATACAGTCCCAGTACTTGCTCGTGTTTTAGTGAAGGTACAACCTTCTCAGTATCCCGGATACTAAAGAGCATCTTGGAAGGCATAAGTGTATCCCATGCCTCTTTCACAGCATTGCTCTGTGAGGGAACGTGCAGGTTCATAGCATCACCATCAAAGTCAGCGTTCATCCCTGTAGTGATGAGAGGGTTCACAGCAATAGTGCTACCGCCTATCAGTTTGGGACGGCCAGCGATCACGTTGAATTTGTGCCAGCTCGGAGCGCGAGAGTAAACTACAGGGCGCTCTTCCATCTCTCGTTCTAGAGCCCTTTTAGCCTGTTCGGATTGGTCGCGTAGATTCTCGATGGCTGACCGGGAACTAAGCCCAGATCGGACAAGACGACGCTGGATGTACGGAGCGTACATTTTCCACGCCATCTCTTCAGGTACGCCAATCTCATCAAGTGATAGTTCTGGGTCAATAGATATTGTCCCCCTTGCGACACTATCTTGCGTCTTAGAGAGTAGCTTCCGTTGGAAGAAGCTAAATTTGGGACTTGTCCCAGTGACTTGTTTAAGGAAACCGGAGACCCCTCGCTGGGCAGTTTTTGGCGCGATTGGTTGACCATAACCGTAGAGAGCTTTGACTGTGTCGTAGAGATCGATTTTGGATTTAGCAGTTCCAGTATCTCCAAATACATCATGCGCCTCTTTATATGCGTCTCGATATAAGAACAAATCACGGTACAACTCATTTGCATCACCCGGAACAAATGTGTCGCCCAAGACGGAAAAGGGTCGGAAGGCTGGTGGTATGACTGGAACATTTTTAACTAGCAGTTGTGTAGGTTTGAGATTGTTGCGCCTTAAACCTTCAATAGTGTTAAGGGCCTGCACAGATTTTGTGCGTTTAGATTTCGGTCCATTGGAAATTTGATTCCGATGGAAAGTCTCTTTCTCCTCTAGATCCAGTTTACCAAGCGCATGCTCCAGTGCACCGGGTCCAGTGAGCGGTGGTGGGGGTTTCTGTGCCATTATCCTCCTTGGCGGTAAGCGTCAAAGCTATTCCGTACCTCGTCCCTGATTTGATCTTTTGCTCCACGCACCTGCTCCAATAGATCCTGTCCTACGTTGGACTCTTCGAATCCATTGTTATTGAGATCGTGAATGTCTAGCATGTTACGGATGGAAAGATGAGGTGCGATAGTATTGGTAAGTGGCTCTTGGCTTTCGGCTGTCATACGGTCCAGTATTCTCTGGAGAGGCTTACCTTTGTAGTGTCCTGCATCCCGCGCATCCTCGTAGTTGTGGATCTGTTTTTTGCCATATAGTCTGGAAAGGTGCGGTAGTGATCCTGAAACCAGCAGTGGAGAGATGCCACCTAGAGCACCTCCAGCAAGTCCGCCTATCCCGGCTCCGCGTAAAGTCTTCTTCAGGATACCGTCTTCTTCTTCCTCTTCCTCGTTACCAAAGAGCTTGTTGATGATGGCTCTACCACCTCCGATACCCGCTCCAGCAAGCGCTCCCCCTAGACCACCTAGACCGGCTGTGATAGGGGCTGCGTCCCATGAGTCCTCTACATTGAAGGCCTTATACTGCTCAATGCTCTGTAGGATATCATCTAGACCGGCTTTCTTGATGACTAGAGCTTCCGCTAATTCTTGTTGCTTGGAAAAGGTCATAAGTGTGAATCTACAATACCTGATAGATAAAAAAAGGCCAAGAGATAAAAAAAGGCGCGGGGGATTGGACCCCGCTACGAACTCTAGAGTTCGTCGTCGTCACCTTCTTTGAGTTCGACACCGTTAGATCCTACTGGGATATCCTCGGGTTTATCAAACGGTTGTGCGGATAGAGGAGCTTCTGTCCCTTCTGCTTCCACAACGTCAGCCATCCCGGGGCTGTCGGTGAAATCAGGGATCGATTCCTCTGGGGCGATGTCTACCGTTTTAATTGGAGAGACATCTACGACTTTTCGGATCAGGCCGCTTGGTACTGGTTTGCCCAACTCACCACAGACCTCCGCAAGGCGTGTGACAGTGTTGTCGAGCTGCTTTTCCAAGCGTGCTGTTTCTTGTCTCAATCGCTTGAGTCTCTTCTCCTCAGATAGATCAGAGAGAGCGACTTTTACTCGATCCTCAACATCATCACGTGTCCTCAAGAGGATTACGCGAGCGTCGTTTTGATTGCTTTCGACTTCCTTCCGGACTTGAAGGATAGCATCACGTCCTTCTTCTGCGACTACACGGCATTGACGGAGAGCGGTATCGATTTCCCGTTTCCCTTGCGACATGATGGCCTTTTTACGACCTCGCAGGATACGGTAGTCAGCGAATCGCTGACTCCATTTATGTCTGATCCCCTTGAAGAAGTTAACGGGGCCGTGGAGGAGCTTATCTGGTGCATCCTCAACCTTTGATGCAGTCTGTGCTGCGATGGTTGCTATTCTGTCCATTTCTTTTTATAACTAGAGTTACTAGTCTACAAATTTATATAGCACAACAATGGACCCTATTGTTATCGGAACATGACCTAGCTCATGAGCCAAGACATATGGATTCTTGGCACTCATATGGATATTACCGGTGTTAGCATCCAGTTCTGCTAGGTAAAAGAAGACCGGCATTATCCGCTGCTTCATTGAATGGATTACTCCATCCTCTCGATGACTACGGAGGGTCCATACTCCTCCACGTCGCCGAGTCCCCAGTCGATTCGACCTCCACCTACTTCGACGAATCGAAAGCTTTGGTGAACGCCCTCCTCCACAAAGAAGAAGGTGCAGACGGACCCAATTTTCTGGGGATGCGGGTCGCTGTCATGAAAGCGACAGTTGAAGTCTCTTTCGAACAGACAAATGGCCTGATGTTTTGTTGGAACATCATATTTCGTTACCCGCAATCGGATATAATCCGGTTCCAGTTTCCGCGGCTGGTCCGCTTGTGATGTAGCATTATCGCTCACAAATCTATATACCCCCAAAACCCTGCCTATTGCACAAAGCAGAACAAGGCGCATCAGGCAAGGCTACGCCTGCCTGTGCTCTAATCGATAATTCTTATCAAACATGCGAGACAATCTCTGGTCAGGAGCGTGCTCAATGACATCGCCCGAGTATTTAGATTTCAAAGTATTATATGCTCGCGTTGCCAATGGATCAGTAGCATCTTCGAGCATAGGATTGACAGCACAACAATGGACCCTATTGTTATCGGTCAGTAATCTTGCCTTGAGGGCGGTCAAAGCCACCAAGACCCTTTTTCCCGTAGTGTGCGAGGAATGGAAGCGCTGCTTTTAGCGCATAAGTAGGTAAACCTGTGTAGGCTCTCCAACGACCACCACCCATAGGAGCGTGGGCTTTCATAAGCCTGTGGCCTCTCATACTGGCATCCAACTCAGTCATAAGTGGTATAGACCCAGCTGCAGTCGCGGCAGTAGCTACACCTTTGCTGAAACGCTCATCGTTTGAGAAGGAAGATGCTAAAGCACCAGCGTAAGGTAGATGTTTCGAGTATTGTCTAGCCTTTAATATCCAAGGGGACCTAGCGTGGGGCACGTGACCTAACTCATGTGCTAGTGTGCCGGGGTTAGAGCCTTTCATTATGATCTCCTTAGATCTAGGATCTAGGAATGAGTGCCCCTCATTTCAGGATTGGCCTTAAAGTAGTTTGCCACCTGCGGATCGGAATAGTGATTATAACTAAACACGTTACCTGCATAAGCATCCTTAAGCGACTTGAACAGCTGAGCGTCACCCTTATGAGGAGCATTATCAAAAGGAGCAACACGTCGCATATAACCGCCAGATATCTTATCTTGTACGTTGTTCCATGGTTTACTCCACAACGCTGCCCCTGCAGTACCGCTCAACCAATCCACCTTAGAATTGTCTACAGCGCTCTTGATAAAATCAACAACTTGGAATTGTTCTCTATAGGTCATCTCAGGTTCTCAGGTAGATCCATCTCACCAGCGAGAATAGCACGTAGTTCTTTCTTGGTTAATCCCAACAGGTGTCGGATAGCATCCTCGAATGCCGGGTTAGGGACAGAGAAGGGTAAACCAATCTTACCCCACTTATTATTCCCCACCAGAGTCTGGTCGAATAGTCCACCTTTGACGGGCTCCATGGTATTGAGGTCCACCAGATCTCCAGACTTAATCTCGATAGGCTTGCGTGCCTCTAGATCATCATCTGTGAATGGTCCCAGCCTCATCTTACCACCCGGTATCTTGCGAGCATGGAGTCCTGCTCCAGTAAGGAGAGCTTGGAACTTATCCCACACGAAAGGAGAACCGGGAGGGCGGGGTTGGTATCCCTGTCTCAGCGCACGCCAGTACTCATCGTTCTTCTGGCCGCGGAGAGTAGCACTCTCGCGTAAAGTGTCATATGCCCCCGCGGAAAGTAAACTGTGCACTTCCAATCCGGACAGACGCTTAGCCTGTGCAGATTCGCTACCACCCTTGAGGGGCTGCTCGTCCAACGAATTACCAGACCACATTGGCTTACCATTTCTACGGACGTATAGTAATCCTGAACCTGCTAAAGTCGCGCAGTAGACCTTACCTGTATAATTTATTTTAACAAATTTACCAGCATATCTATCCCCTTCACGAATAGTAGCGTTAGGTCGATTTCTAGACACGCCTAAATAATAATGAGGAGCACAATTGTACCCTTCATTATTTATGAAAGATTCTCTAGGATATACACATCCAGACCAACCCAATCCAGTTACTAACACTTGAAAATCATCAATAAGACCTTTGGATTTAGAAACATAGTTATCACCTTTCTCATATCCATCGCCTTTCATTAGTGTCTCGAACAATAAATGACGGCTCTCAAGAGAAGCATGCATTACCTGTGTTGGAATTTTTTTAGTACCACTAGTTCTACCCCCACACACCTCGATAAGGTGATAAGCAAGAGCTCGACTTCTTATACAAAAACCTACAGAATCTTTTTGAGTGTTTTTATGTATGTGGTATCCAAAGCCTATTCTATTTAACAGTTTTTTAATCTGTTCAAAGTTATCAGGATTAACATGTCGATGCTGCCAGATAAAAACTTTGTTCTCTTTTTCTCTTACGGACCCTTCCGACAACCACCAACCTAACAACTCAATGTAATCCTTATACTCTACTCTCCAAGATTTAGCTTGCGGACCAGAGCCAAACTCCCTTTTAGGTATACTAACTTCTATAAACTGAGGATCTTCATTTCCAAGGTATTCGAATCCTTGCTGTTTAACAAAGAAACGACGCCCATGTAAGTCTTTAGCTTTCACCTTCCTATATTGAGAAGTGGATTTACTGAACTTAACCCAATGGTCGTGATCGGGAGTCACTAAGTAATCAATATATCTACCTCCCGCAAATCCATATAATTCCCCCTCATAATCAAACTTATGAATTTCTTTAGCTTCTACAAAAGAAATTTGTCCAAATTCATTTAATGTGGCGAACTTATGCGCATATACTACCTCGGGCCAAGGTACCCAACCAACATCTGTAAGCACTTCTGTTTCAGAATCATAACAATAACCCCCCTGTCCACGAGCACTGGACTTAGATGTAGCAGTGTGGTGGAGCTTGAGAATGTGAGCGTTGCCTACTGTGATAGGATTCTGCAGCTTGGTGTTGGACTGAGGATCGAAAACCTCCTCGGTCTCAACCATGCCTTCCTCGTCCAGATACTTCTGCACGATATCGTACCACTTCTCCCCAGCCTTATTGAAGCTTGGGATCTTGATAGCCTCGCCACGCTTAGATGCCACCTTGCCTAGCAACAACTCATAAATCATGCTGTTGTTTGCGCGAGAGGGGACCCCGAGAGGATTGAGGAGGACCTCCAGCGGGTCCCCTCCCACGGTACGGGGCATCTGTGCGTCAGGGATGATGTTGGCGATAACGCCTTTTTGTCCCGAGCGGAAAACTATCTTATCACCTTTCTCTGCAGGTGCGTGTGCATTTACTACCACCTTGAAGCCCTTCTTGGTCTTGGCCACATCGGTCACAACACCCTCATGGTCATCCTCCCATACCTGCGTCACATCGTTACGGGATTGGCGCATAGCTTTAGAGAGCTTACCTAGCTGAGCTGTAGAAGAACTGAAAGTCTTTGGCTTGGTAGCAAGAATCAATGGGTCGCCCGGTTGAACAACTGTGCCGGGTAATACGACTCCGCGCTCATCCATGTTGGAGAGTTGGTTCTTGGTATACTTGGTGGGGAAGAGTGAGACGTAGTGCTTGAGTCCTCCTTTGACTTCATGGTCGAACTCCTGCCCCATGGTGTATGAGTGGTCACTGGTAAGGCGCTTGGCAAATGCCTCTGATACTACGATCGCATCATCCATACTGTAGCCCTTGAATGGAACCATCCCTACGCGAGCATTAGTACCCAGCGCCAGAGCACCCTTCTCATCAGTGTAATTACTGCGTGCGAGTAGTTGCCCCTTAGTAATCATATCTCCCTTCTTCACAATAGGAGTCTGCGTGATGGCTGTCTTCCGGTTGAAGGGGAAATTCGAGTAGGTGTTTATCTTCTTCTTGGTACCATCTGCAAGCCTGACAGTGATGTTATTCGCATCTACTTTCATCACCTCAGCATCATCGTCCGCGTATAGAGCTCCCGCGTTCTTACCAAAGATCTCATCAAAGGATCTTCCATCCGGGTCCATATCATCCACGTTCTGTACCCAAGGTGACTGGGGATCTTTGAGCGGGAGTGCTTGGTTATAGAAGCGTGCTCCGTAGAACAAGCGAGGACCTTGCACCGCGGAGTGCATGGGGATTAGGTTGATGTGAGATCCAAAGAACGAGTTTGGCGTGATTAGCTCATAGTCTGCCTCTTTCGCATCTAACTCTTGGATCTGGTTATCTCGAACTGCCTGTATCTTACTAGCCATTATTACTATACGACGAGAGTGCGGCCGGATTGAATCCGTGCCAGCTCATAGGTGCTGTGGCGTGCCTTCCGAATGCGTTCATAGCATTCTGCATCTGCGTATACTGTGGTGCGTTACGGAAAGCAGTCTGTCCTTGCATGAAGTTATTGTATCTAGGTGATCCTGCACTTTGCATCAGAAATTGTCCCAGCATTCCTAGCAAGTTGCCTTGACCGCCTTGGTGGTAGCCGGAAGCTGCTTGTGGGAAGAAGTTCTGATTAGCCCAGCCACTGTAGTCGTTAATGTTCTGAGCGTAGCTAGGGTTACCCTGTGATCCGGGGAAACTCGTTGGGGAGGTTAAATCTGGTGGAGTTGCTGGTGCAGTTGGTGCTGGGGCAACTGGTGCTGGTGGAGTTGCTGGTGCAGTTGCTGGTTCAGAAGCTGGTGTAGATGGTGTTGCCGCGCCAGCTCCCGGAGCTACAACCCCTGCACCCAGAGTTGCTGGGTCGGCTGGAGTCCCACCTCCTGTATTATCCATTAGCTCTCCTCCCGCACCTCCGAGAATCATTGGGAGTGCTTTCATTCCGAGCTGGGGCATTCCTGCCCCACCTACAGTACCAACGGTCTGAAGAGCTCCTACACCGTAACGCTTGGCACTATCCCCAAGGAGTTGCTTATTGTCGTCAACCATCTGCATCCCGGGTGCAACGGCTTCATTCCAGTCATCACCCCAACCCACCTGTGTAGCTTTACGAAGGTCCTCTAACTTAGAGTTCATACCATCTCGACCAAGAACTCCTGTGAGGTTTGAGCGAGCTTCTTCTAAGTTATCTCCGAAAGATTCCATCCCAGCGCCACCGGCATTTGCGAGTCCTGCGAGGGAGTTCATACCAGAGTGGTGTAAACCAAGCCCACCACCCGTCAGGTTATTCCCTGTACGTGTGATTAGGTTTTTTACCCAATCAGCGCCTGCTGCTGGTTTCTTGAGTAGACCGCCGAGCGTACCGTCCTCGTAGTTACGCGCGGCCATATTCTTAAAGAAATCATCAGAGTAGAATCCGCCGCGCTCCTTATTGTATGTGTGTGGGTCCTGAATGAACTGTCCATACTCCGATGCCATGTCCCGAAGGATACCACCTGAAGGCTTAGCTTGGTTCTGTAGAAATTCGTATTGGCGCTGTAGATTAGGATGAAGTGTATTGGCATCACCGTACCTATCCCTCATCTGCTGTGCAGTAGTGATGCTCTTATCCCATGTAGGCACTTGGCTTTGAGGATGAGTACCAGCGAGCATAGATGTTGCCTCATTACCCACGCTCTGAGCAGCCCTATTCACGCCCTGCTGTGCTAGTGCGTTACCCGCAGCAGGGAGCATCTTAGCACCGGCTAAACCAGCTTGTGCCATGTTGCTTACTGAGGTTGGAAGTCCTGTAGCACTCTGGCTAACAGGCTTATTAGGGTTACCCAAACCTGCAGTCCTAGATCCACCGGGACCGGGAGTAGGTGGTTGCCTCGTAGCCATGCTATGTACTCTTGGTTCGATGAGAACTCCAGCACCAGAAGTCCGTTTAGGCTTTACCGTACCTGTAGAGGGAGGTAGTATGGTAGCCACCTTAGTGAGTAATGCTACCTGCGAGGGTTTATCGAGCTCAGCAAGCTTCTCCCAAAATACTATCTTGTCCGCGGTATATGCTGCCTTGGATATGGTAAGAGCACCATTGTACTGTCGCATGTTATTAGACATGCGCTTGACCGAATCCAACATGCGCTTTTGGGTCGCGTTATAAGATGCGCTCAAACCGGGAGACGAGGCTGCGTCACGTGCTTCAAAAGCATTGATCTGCGCCTGAGCTTTAGCTAGCTCCTGCTGTGTCTTCTGATTCTGCTTGGTAGCTTGGTCGTATTGTTTCTGAACTTGCTGCACCTGCTTCTCATTCTGTTTGGCTAGTGCTTCCTGCTCTTTAACCTTGGCTTCAGCTTCCGCGTTCTGCGATTCAGCCTGTTCCTGCCTCTTAGCCTCCATCGAACCCGGCATTGCACCCATGGGTTGTATAGAAGTACCACCTGCAGGATCACCTGAGAATGGATCTCGACCTGCCGCCACAGCATGTTTCATCATGCTGCCCATTAAGTGTGTTGGGATCTTCATAGTTATGCCTTAGGACGGCCTTGTCGCTTACGCTTACGCTCTTTACCTTCCTGACGCAAGCGTGAACGGGTATCACGTGAAAGTTCTTGTTTGATGTATTGTGGTAGCATGATCTCCTCGATTGGCAGATCGATGTTGGTTTCAATGTCATTCGGGTCCTTCGTAGGTAAGGACAATCTTACGCGTCCACCCGGATTAGCCGACTCGCGTGTAGCTTCAGCCAGTTCCTCAGTAGCCTTGTTACGCTTGTGTGCCAGTATACCTGCTCCTGCGAGACCGCCAGCACCAAGTAATGCCAGAGCGATTCGTGCTTTATCAGACATACCTTCTGGGCTGAGAATTCCTTGATTGGTGTATTTGTCGAGTGCCTTGGGGAGTTTCTTGGAAGAGTCGATACTATTCATCAAGATATCCTTCAAAGGTGTCATCATCAGGACGCCAAGACCTCCAGACATTAATTTAGTACCTGAGGCAATATCCTTGCGGGTAGCGCCGGGGGTAAATAATCTCTTACCGCCCCTAACGGCCATGGGTCCTCCTATCATTCCTACACCCATGTTAAGTAATGTCTGTTTTACACGGTTAGCATCCCAGTGCTCGCCCTTCAATCCAGCGAAGCCGTGTTCTTCCAGTGCCGGGTCCCAGAATGCTGCATTAGCAGAACCATACCCCAGCATCTTAGCAAACTCAGCCTTACCACCAGCTTCTTTAACGCTGCCAGCTTTCTGGATAACTGCTGCGGGAGCATCTCCAGAATCCTTATTGAGCAGGAGAGAGGAGAGTAGCGTGGTCAGGCCCAGAGTAGTCTGCTTGACACCCATGCCGAAATTCTTATGGTTTGCAGGGGCGAGCTTCTGGGTCCCTCGCATCAGGTTGTGTCCACCAATGGCACCGATACCAGCGTTCAGGATGGCGCGTCTTATGCGCTCCATATCCCAGTTCTCCCCGAGCCCTTTGAGTCCATGCTTTTCAACCTCAGGGTCCCACAGGACCGCATTCGCGCCACCCATTCCTAGGAGCTGAGCTATTGAGCCTGCGCGGGATGCTCGTTTCGTATGAGGTTCGGTAACCACATCTACACCCAGCGCATCTGCGAGAGCGATAGAGGGTTTATTACCTTTTGCTATGAATGCTTCAACACGATCCACATTAGCTGATTTATCATGCAGGAGCTGGTTCACAGCAGCCTTAGCATATCCATTCCTACGATAATCCGGGAGGATGCCGATGGAGTAGTATCCTACTCTCTCACCGTACGATCCCCGCTTCTCCTGCCAGCCTGTAAATCCCACAGGGGACCCAGTGCTGGCTTCTCGGATCATGTATACCCCACCATCAAATCCGGACATTTGCAGTCCATGAGGCCACTTTCCCGGATCTTCCTTGTATATCCGGTCCATGATATCCTCGCAGTTTCTGCGGTCCTCAAGATTTATGGTTGTTTCTGACGCGACCTTTTCAGTATAGAACATGGCAATGTAAGTTGCCCCTCTTTCCGGCTATCGTCAACGAGATGTAACAGGTAAAAAAAGAGCAGGGCGTTACCTTACTCTCCCACCAAGCGGTGTAGGTTCAGGAGGTCTTACACCTCCATGTTGAGCTCTTCCCTGCTATTTCACAAGGACCACTTTCAACGGGGTTTGGTTCCCGTCTGTCGTGAGATTAGGCTTAGGACTGTCTAGTCCGGCCTGTCTGAGTATCTCCTGCCAGCTGGTGAGATTCTTACCCCGTTGTTGAGTGTACAACCGCTGCAACAAAAACGCCTGCTTGGGCGTGGCTGTTGCGAGCTCGAGACCCCAATTAATGTAGCCTACGATGGTGTTCCATTCATCCCGAGTAAGTTCGGTTCCAGCTTCAAGGATAGTTTCAATATCAGATATGTTGCTCATCAGTTTTATATAACACGCATGCTTACGTATATCATAGACAAAAAGAAAGAGTGAAGGCAGGAATCCCACCTACCTTCACTCTCATACTTTGGTTACCAACCACATGGAGGAGCATCCTCATCTTCTTCGATAAGGCATGCCTCCTCTGTAGAAACTTCTTCAATAAGGGCGGTGGTGTGTTCTTGCTGAACAGGTTCATGCGTCGCACATCCAAATGTACCTATCGGTTCATCCGGGGTAATGCTCGGAGGCTCGGGCTCGGGCTCCAGATGCTGTTCCTGTTCTTTACGCAATGGTCCGCCCTCCGCTTCCATGCTTTCCCGCATGGGGGTAGGTTTAACGAACACATTTTCATTAGCGGCGATGATGGCTTCACGTCGCTGTTCTTCTTCTTGTTGGAACATTACATTGAATTGTTCCGCAGTTTCTGAAGCCTTCCAGAGCTTGTAGCGATATGCTACAGTGGTCTCTGATTGGAAGGGCTTCGGGGCTCCAAGGAATACTGATAGATCTCGCATCAGCTGAGGGATGAAGCCGTTGGGCCTCATCTCAAATATTGGTGGGCACTGCAGCGTCATCTCTAATTCAAGAGCACGCTTAAGGTCCACAAGCGGGGTCTTTCCGTTCCCGGTATCTTTATCCTTGGTCTCGTCAATCTTATAGACTTCCCAGCGCTGCCGCCAGAGGCGCGGCTTCTGAGGATCGGTGTCCCTATAACACCGAATCAGTCTAAAACCAGCCATCATGTCTTGGAGCTCCTTAGGAGGCTTTGTCTTCAAGACCTTTTTAATCTGCTGGTTGTTCTCCTTCAATACTCGGTGGAGATGACCATGATTCATGAACGCCAATGGCGAACGGGAATCAATTACATCACACCACGGCTTACCCTTGTCATATTTAAAGTGTCGCTGACGGTTCATACGCGAACCATCTTCTCTGGGCACTTTGACTGGGACAATTGCATCCGTGATCGCTAGTACTGTTTGGTATGACGATGTGATAGCCAACATCGTGGCTATTGGTATATTTTCCTTTCGGTTTCGCTTCTTATTCACCACGATTGGCATAAAGGACCACAACGGAATCGGCTTAGCTACACTAGCGTTCAACTTCCGGAATTCCTTTGATTCCAAACCAGTGAATAGGTTGTTTCTTATATTACCCATGGGATTGTCTTTTTTTAGGTTGGTACATTAATGTTTCGTAGTTAAAAAAAGGGCTCCCATTTGGAAGCCCTTCTCCGACGAGCGAAACACTCCTCGTCAATTTTATATAGCACAAAAGTATTACTCTTTGCTTAGGCTGTAAGCGGCTTGTGCTGGCCGCGTAATGATGCGCCTAAGTGACTTTTTTGCAGCTGCAGTCTTGCTAACGCGAAGGGCTAGCCCCGCACTGTCCATTAAGTCTATTAACTCACGCGCATCCTCTCTCCATGCTTTCCTTCTGGTCTCATCACTCCTCCACACCTCGGCAACTTCTTCCCAAGGCACGTTGTCAGACATATCCGCGAAATAGAGCATAAAAGAGAAGAGCTCGATTACCTCGAGCTCTGTCATCTTGGTGTTACTCATTCTAGTAGTGTTTGGAGTTTACGTCGGAATTTTTTTCTTTCGGTCTGCGGGGTCGCGTACCAAATTCTCTTCAGGTTCCTCTCCGTCATCCCCAGCTTTTGGTGGGTCTTCCGGAGCAATCTTGCTGTCTTCTGGTTCATTTATTCCTAATAGGGTTTCCACGTATGTAACCGCCTCCATCATGGCTTCCAGTGACTTGAAGTAAAACGAGTTTACAACAGTCATCTGGGTGTGCTCAGTCAGATGCAGTTCATAGTGATTATAATCCTTATGAGGTTTGATCCAGCGCTTATCCGGGAGCTGGATGCACTCCGCTATGTGCGGGTGATCAACAGTCGTCTTCAAGCGCTTCAATTCCGCCTCGTCTTCATTGGGCCAATTTTGCTCAGTCATACTGCCAGCAAGTTAGCTGGCCCCATGCGCTGAATCAAGCACGTAAATGTATCGTACCCGAGCGTAAAGGCATCACCTTCATCCTCATCGAGCTTGTCCAGCTTCTCCTCATGCTCAAGACTGAGCTGGGTGTGCTGGGCCAGATGGTGTGCGGATAAAGCGTTAACCATATACTTGCGTACTTCATTTCGTGTGATGTGAGTGAAGTCAAGACACTGCGTGGGGGGAGCATGAATATTCATGCACATCCCATACAGGTATACCTCGGGATCAAACAACGTTTTGTCCTCTACTCGGTTAGTATCCTTATCGAAGAATAACCCGCGCTCGAATAAATCAAGCGTGGGTTCCTTGTCAGAAACTACTCCTATGTAGAGTTCACCATCAGGGCGATCAAAGCGCCACAGCCTTCTTGTCAGTATCATTCTTTGTTGAGTATGAGAACTTCACTTTCTCTCGCTTGAGCCGCTTGAGGGCCTCACCAGAGACGGAGTCCTTGGGTTGTGTTCCGTGGAGTAGGAGCGCAAAACTGTTCTCGTTCTCGATGGCATGAGTGTCATCATGATCGATCTCAAGGTTCAGCGCTTCCGCTTCTTCGGGATGTAACACCACATGCGCTTGAATCAGACCTAGCTGTTCAGCGACATGATCGTACTTCCCACCAGAACTGGAAACCACACGGAAATTCTCCAGCATGGTTACTGTGTTTATGCGTTGTTCCACGAATGGGGCACTCTTGGTATACGCATAGAACACGATGTTAGGGTGAGCTTGAATCACTTCGAGCCAAGCATCAAAGTAGGTCTGGGAATAGAAATCCCCTCCTACATGTATCCTGATCTTTTCAGCCTTCTCGGGTAATGAGCGTTCAATTAAGTCCGCCATCTCACCTGAGGTCTTACAGGCTGTGAGAAGGTAGAAGTTCTTCCAGCGCGACTTACGCACTGCCGGTCTTGATTCATTGGTAGCACTAAAGCACCGATACTTCTGGTTGGGACCATCTGTGATCTTACCAGTTTGAATGTCGGCTTTAGCTAGGCAATCACATGCGCCGGGACACGTGTAGCCACTAGGTAAGGAAAAGGTATAGATGTCTTTTCCCAGTTTTGCATTTCCTTTAAAAAAGGAGAGTAAGTTTTCTTTATTATCTGGGGTCATTGTAAGCTTTCTAAAAGCATTTCTTTTTCCAGTGCAGTAGATTCTAACTTCCAATTCTGCACTGCCCTTTTGACCCTAGCCTGAAGGTTATGTCCTTCGTCTGTAGGTATGAGCTCGAAGCGGTGATAAAACACAGCATCATCGCCCTCCCTAGGTAACACGAAGAATAAGTTCTTCTCGACTTGATCACGCACGTAAGCGATTACTGCGGATTTTCCTGACACCGGGATAATCACTGCTGTCCCGGCTACGTCTCTATTCATTAGTTCCCAACCCAGCACGATTTCGCGAGAGCGGGGCTTAAGTTTTTCTCGTTGGTACCAGATCATTACCTAAGTAATAATCGCAGCGCCCTCTGAGTCAATCACTATATTTTCTGCGTCTCCAACAATCACAGCCCATGGTTGGCGCTTGGTTTGCTCGCGCGACCAGACTCGTGTGTTGATATCAAGATGGGTAGCTTGCAGGCACTGTTTCTTCCAGTGTACTGACCAGACTACTTGATCTTGTTTCTTGGTTTCCGGCTTGTTCAGGTGACAGAAAAACCGGTACTTCTTCTTTGTTGCCATATGTCGAATAGTGCTTCCATATTTGGAAGTCTAGTTCTGTAGGGTCTTTGCCCATGTGATCTGCCTCTTTAAGGAATGTCTCCTCCCAGTGCTCGTAAGTCTTCTTAGAGGTTGGGGAGGCCGAAGGTACTCCTTCATGACCTATACTACCTAGCCACTTCAATAT
>Ga0070754_10001218_pt1 | contig 21084 bp, 22 predicted proteins | sample VirMetDEL_Sep_01_FD_75181 | JGI IMG/M metagenome (GOLD analysis project Ga0070754, IMG submission 75181) | Aqueous microbial communities from the Delaware River and Bay under freshwater to marine salinity gradient to study organic matter... | ecosystem: Environmental > Aquatic > Marine >... | reverse complement strand
TGTTAAGTTTAAAGATAACTGTGGCAAAGGTTCTGGGGCTGTTGGAAGAGCAATCCTTGAATATGATCCTGATGTAAAAAATGGTGAAGGTGGTGCAACAACAAACAATCCATCTTTTGGTGGAGAAAGTGGAAAACAGGGATGTATTCCACTTAGTGGTCCTAAGAATGGTAGGGTTGTTGCTGTTGTAATTGAAGAACCTGGAAAGGATTATCTCTATGGATATGATGGAAGTGAAGGTGGTGGTGGAAGAACCTTTGCAAACTATTGTGAAACTATTGTAAGAAGATCCAGTGGATGTTATGATCTTCCATATCTTTCAGGAGAAACTATTAATCTTAATGCTGGAGATTGGGTTAAATATCCAAACTCTGGAGCAGTCCAAGTTACTGAAAGTCAAACAGTAACAGCACCTGTTTGTGGAGATTATGATTCCTCAAATCCACCAGGCCCAGCACCACAGTTTCCGACGCCAACACCATTCGATCCTACAACTCCTGTGGATAATGAGTCATATCCTATTGATGTGATTGTTGAAGATGTTGTAATCTTGAATCCAGGACAAAATTATACTCCAGGAGATCCTGTTGTCTTTATTCCTCCTGATGAAGAAAGTGGTCGTGAAACAGTGATTCCTCCCAATATAGTAGAATATAATCCGCCAAATAATGGAGTGGATGCTGAGGTAGGAGAAGTTGATAATAATGGAGCAATCAAAACTATTATAATTAGAAACACTGGCAAATCATTTACAAGTTATCCTAATATCCGTGTGATAAGTAACAGTGGATTTAATGCTAAACTTGCTCCTCTTTTCTCACTTCTGAGATTAACACCTGAAGAACTTGATAGAAAGCAACAGGCAGGTGAAAGAATTATTTCGGTAATCGATTGCGTAGGCAAAATACCACCAAAACAACAGTTTGAGATCGTACCATAATGGGACAGAAAAAAGACAGGTATCCGATAAGATATGGAACTCATCACGGTGAGTTGAGATTTGGACATATTCACGATGATAATGTTCAGTGTGGAGTTATGCTTCGAACTGGCCCTGATGGTGGAAGACATTATATGCAAATGGATGTTGATGGTTCCACTGAAGGGGGCAGGAAAGGTGGAACAATCAATAGATGTCCTGGAACTTATCAAGTTATTGCTGGAACTGATGTATCTAAAGAAATACCAGGAATATATTTTGAGGCAACGAGTGGTGATTTTGTAATTAATGTTCCAAAAGGACGACTCAGGATTGCTGCAGAGAATATTGACATTCGTGCATCTGGGACAGGAAATGAAAAGGGTGTTATAATATTGGATGCCGATGAAAAGATTCTCTTAAAGGCACAACAGATTGACATAGATAGTAAAGTATCTACTAAAATATTCTCAGAGAAAACTGTAGAATGTATTGGTAAAGGTATTCTTAACATTTATGGTGGTCTGATTGACTGTGCTGATGGAGCAACAAAAATTATAGGATCCAAAGAAGGATTCTTCTTTAATGAAGATAGGTTTAGAGTTTAAAATATGAAAGTACCAGATCTTTATGTCGGAAAACGATTATTTGTTGGTGTAGGAAGACCTGATATTTTAGGTATAGGACCTTTAGAAATTCGTGGATCTGCATATATTGAAAGTCCTACTATCTTAGGAGACCCTGAAGTGTTCCCAAACATTTGGGGAACTGTGATGATAGGACCAGATGTTAATACTGATCCCCATCTTCCCCCATTTATTCCAGGAGCAATTGCTGCTTGTGGTGTCTGGAATCACTCTCCATACTCACTTGCAGTTGTTGGTGATGCAGCTATTTTTGACAATCTGGATGTAAATGGTGATATAAATGCAGGAGCAGTAGTAAGAGCAGGAGCACTTGTTCAATCTCAAGGTGATGTTGTTGCTTTCTGTGGTGCTCACCGACTTTCTGCGAAGAAGAACTTTGATATTCCTCACCCAACAAAAGAAGGTTGGAGACTCACTCATACTTGTGTAGAAGGTCCTGAAGCAGCAGTTTATATTCGTGGTAGAGTTAGAAATAAGACAGAGATTCTTCTTCCTGAGTATTGGAAAGGTCTTGTTGATATCGAAACAATCACAGTAAACTTAACAGCAATCGGTGCTCATCAAGATATTATTGTGAAACGATGGGATGATGAGAAAGTGCATCTTCAATCTCGTGGAGGTATGCCAATCAACTGTTTCTATCATATTATGGCTGAGAGAGTCGATACAGAAAGACTTATTCCAGAATACGAAGGAACGATTGAAGATTATCCTGGAGATAATACTCAAAGATCTATTGCTGGATATCATTATGACACAAAGGAGTAAATAAATGTCTTTTACAGAAAGAGAAGTACCTGAAGTTCCAAGTGATCCAAACTCTGGCGGATTAAGTATTTCAGGAATAGGAACATTTGGATCTTTGAATGTTTCTGGTAATATTACAGTGAGTGGAAATGAACTTGTGATTAGTGTTGCTGGTTCTGATTTGACTATCTCAGTGGTCGGTATCGGATCCACCACACTGACCCTCACCTGACCCTTGACACGGGACCCCTGACCGTGATATGATACTTAGGTAATCAACGGACGAACCGAATGCAAGATGAGTATCTGACACGTTGTGTAGTTGATCCAATCAAACGAACCGTGTATCTGTACTCCAGTGAAGGGTCGGAAAAAGAAGTGGTCTGTGAGACTGTGAAAGAGTTTATGAATGTGTTAGACTTCGTTCGTGCCACAGTGGATGCAGAGACACTCTCATACGCAAATCCACTCTGAAACTAAAATCGACCTTTAAATCCAAAAAGGTCGGAAAAAAATCCCGGCAAAATTTTACGCACGATACTTTTTTCAAAATGAATCCTTATCGCATTAACTACAAAGCACTGAAAGAAGAACCAGTGAAAACAACACCAGAGAATGTGAAGGAAGCAAATGAAAACTTGTTTCGTGCTCGTTGGAATTTGCCAACTGCTGCTAAACATTGCGGAATGAGTGAAAAGGAGATGAAGTTGACATTCTTTGAGTTCTTGAAGTATAATCCTGTTACTTACAAAGTGTAAGTTTATAATCATTTGACAATTTGAGATTTGGGTCTTATAATTCTTTTATAGTCACCTTGTCGGAATTGGTCTACGAAACGAACTTAAAATTCGTCGGGCATTAATCGCCCTTGCGGGTTCGAGTCCCGCAGGTGACATAAATAAAATTACCTTAATTGACTGGCATCTCTTAAGGTAAGAGATGGGAGAGGAGAAATCCTCTCCTTTTTAATATAAATAATATTGCCAGTCAATTTAAGAGTAGAACTATGCAACCACGCATTTATGTGTATAAAATTACTTTTTTAGAAGTTCCCCATTATTACTATGGGGTTCATAAAGAAAAAGTATTTAATGAAGAATATTGGGGTTCTCCAATTACTCACAAAAAATATTGGGAACTTTATACTCCACAGAAAGAAATACTTGAATTATTTGACTTTAGTGATGTGGGATGGGAAGAAGCACATCAAAGAGAAGAAGATTATATTAGACCAGTTTATAATACAGACCCACTATGCTTGAATGAACATTGTGGGGGAAAAATTTCATTAAAAGTTTTAAGTGAATCTGGTAAAAAAGGAGGAAAAAAAGCTTCTGAAATAATTGTAAAAAATAAGTTGGGTATACACGGCTGGACAAAAGATCAGTTTGTAGAAAATGGTAAAAAAAGAGGTAAAAATTCTTATGATTTGGGGATAGGAATTTTTGCTTTAACTAAAGAAGAAAAGAGTAAAATTGGTAAAAAAGGAGCAGAATCTTGTAAAAGAAACAATAAAGGAATATACTCTTTAACAAAAGAACAAAAAAGTGAAGGTGGTAAGATTGGTGGAAAAATTGGTGGGAAAATATCTGGGAATAAAAATAAAGAATTATCAAAGGGTTATTGTGGATTAACCAAAAAAGAACGAGTTGCTGCAGGAAAAATCGGAGGAAAAATAAGTGGAAAAATTGTGGGAATGCAAAACAAAGAATTAAAAAGAGGTATATTTGCTATGAGTAAAGAAGAAAAAAGTGCCGCGGGAAGAAAGGGATGTAAAACAGTAAATTCACAAAAATGGATGTGTTTGGAAACAGGTTTTATATCTACTGCAGGACCTTTGACTTTATACCAGAAAAAAAGAGGTATAGATATAAGTAAAAGAAAAAGGTTATGAAATATAAGATTTCTTTTTCTTATAATTGGTATGAAACTGAAACTGACAGGAATATCATAAAAACATATTACATTAATGGTGTGGCTTTTACCTTTGATGATATTCCTTCAATATTTCAAAACCACCCAGAGATTATAATTCAAGCAAATAAAAATCTTACATATACTCCCGAATATTTCTATTTAAAATCATTTTATTTAATAGATGAGGAATGTCACCCTTGCTTGTTTGAACTGGAATTAGAAAATCCAGAAATGCTCGAAGAACTTGACAATCAAGTATAGATACCTTATAATGTCTTTATTGCCCTTGTAGCTCAGTTGGATAGAGCAGGAATTTTGTAAATTTCAGGTCACCCGTTCAAGTCGGGTCAAGGGCTCTTGAGTTCTATAAAACTCCAAATGTCACTTATTTCACAACAAGACCGTCAGATGGTCATTGAAGCACTTGAATATTATGTTCAAAAACTTAAGGATGATAATTGCACAGAGGCTTCAATCACAGCATTCCAAACACTCCTCAACTGGATTGAACTGGAGCATTTCAAAAATGAACATTAAGCTTTGGTATTGTGAGTCGATGAATCAGTGGCGTTGGACACTTACAGATTCATCACGTCCTATTCGTAAACAAGAATCGGGACAAAGACCTTTTCTCCGTGATGCGATGAATGACGTTGCAAATACAGTAGAATATATGTTAAAATGCAAACAAAGTGAGTAAAAATACTTAATGAAATCAGATTTTTATATAGATAGGGTAGGTAAAGAAGAAATCAAAGAACTTCTTTATACCTATCATTATCTAAAAGACGAATCAAAAGATTTCAAGTCGGGTTGGAATTATGGGCTTTTCAGATCCTCGGTTTCTGATATTCTGCGGGTTGGTGGTTGCTTGGGTGGGTGTGTCTTTACTGGTTTACCCGTCCCAGAAATAGCAGTTGGTGCATTTGGACTACAAAGACATGAGCAAGAGGGTATCTATGAACTCTCAAGACTTTGTATTCATCCAGATATTCAAAAAGAAGAATATAATATTACATCTTGGTTCGTCAGTCGTTGTATAAGGAGATTTAGAAAAGATGCCAATCCTAGGGCTATTATTTCTTATGCTGATGCTTCTAAGCACAGTGGAATTATCTATCGTGCGAGCAATTTTTCTTACAGAGGTATGACAGATCCAAAAAAAGATTTTTGGATTAAACAACCTGACGGATCTTTTATTAAACACTCTAGAGGTCCTATTAGAGGATTAGAAGGTGAATGGAGAGAAAGAAGTAGAAAGCACAGATACCTGATGATATTTGATAAGGAACTTAAAAAAAAGTTGACATGGAAGGAAGAAAAGTGGTAATATATAAGTGGTGATACTGAACCAAAATCCCTTCCGTGTGGCTTGAGAACCTCCTTTTGGAGGTTTTCTTGTATCATAAATAATCCATAACGGAACTATAAGAAGTAGTAAGATGGGATTAAGTCGTCTTGATAATTTCCTCAAATCCACAAGGGGGACGATTTTATATGTTGATCCAAGCAGTTTAGATTCAACTGATAGCATCGAGAATCAGGGTAATAGCCTCACAAGACCTTTTAAGACGATCCAAAGGGCACTGATTGAGGCAGCACGATTTTCATATCAGAGAGGATTAGATAACGATAGATTTAATAAGACCACAATTCTTCTGTATCCTGGAGACCACGTTGTAGATAACCGTCCAGGTTACATTCCTGATGGTGCCAATAACTTTAGGCTTCGTAGTGGTGCAACTACAAATGATCTGGTTCCTTTCGATTTAACTACTAACTTCGATCTGACCACGAACGATAACGCACTTTACAAGTTGAACTCGATTCACGGTGGAGTTATCATTCCTCGTGGTGTTTCGATTATTGGTATGGATCTTCGTAAGACCAAGATTCGTCCTACTTATGTTCCAAATCCAGAAAACGATAATATTGAGAGATCTGCAGTTTTCCGTGTAACTGGTGGTTGTTATCTCTGGCAGTTCAGTATTCTTGATGCTGATCCTAATGGAACTTGCTATAAAGATTATACTACCAATATCTTTGTTCCTAACTTCTCGCACCATAAACTTACATGCTTTGAGTATGCTGATGGTGTAAATGATGTAAGTATTACTGATGATTTTCAGACCTATTCTACAAACAGAACTGATCTGGATATGTATTATGAGAAAGTTGGTATCGCATATGGGCAGTCAAGTGGTAGACCAATTGAACCAGATTATCCTTCTTCTTCTCTTGATATTCAAACTGTTATTGATGAATATCGTATTGTTGGATCCCGTGGTGCTGAAGTTGGAATCTCAAGTATTAAGGCTGGAGATGGTGTAACTTCAAATACTCAAATCACTGTAACCTTAACGGAAGAATTTGCTGGTCTGAATGTAGATACTCCAATTCGTATTAGTGGAGTTACTTCTCCTGGTTATGATGGTCAATATGTTGTTGCAGAAGTCAATAGCACAACTGAGATTGTATATGAAGTTCAAAATGCTCCTGCAAATGCACTTCCTGCGGTCACTGGTGCAACTCTGAACATTGCCGTTGATACCGTAACCTCAGCATCTCCATATATCTTTAACTGCTCTTTGCGTTCAGTTTACGGTATGTGTGGTTTGCTTGCTGATGGCAGCAAGGCAAACGGATTTAAGTCAATGGTCGTTGCTCAGTTTACGGGTATTGGTCTTCAGAAAGATGATAATGCATTCGTTAAGTATGACTCTACTTCTGGAACTTATAAGGATGCAACATCAATTGATAATCTACATACAGATTCTCTTGCAAGATTTAAACCAGAGTATGAGAACTTCCACATTAAAGCAACCAATAATGCATTCCTTCAGTTAGTATCAATCTTTGCGATTGGTTATGCCCAACACTTTGTCTCTGAGTCGGGTGGTGATCTTTCAATTACCAACTCCAACTCAAACTTTGGTGCCAAATCTCTGATTGCTTCAGGTTTTAGAAGTAAAGCATTCCCGAGAGATGACATCGGTTATATTACACACGTCATTCCTCCAAAGGAAATTGAAACATCAGAAACCAGTATCGAGTTTGTTGCTGTTGATGTATCAAAAACTGTAGGTATTGCATCAACTAATCGTCTTTATCTCTATAATGAAATTAACGAAGACGTACCACCAACAACGGTTATTGATGGTTATCGTTTAGGTGCGAAGGTAAATGATACTCTGAATGTTCAGATTTCTCAGGCAGGAGTTACAAATCAATATTCGGCACGAATCATTATGCCGAATACTCAATATACTGGAACTGAACTTTCATCTCAAAAGTTATTTACTGTTGGAAGAAGTGTTGAAGGTATCAATAGCATTTCTTCAAATGTCTTTACCTTAACTTCAAATCATTCATTTTTAACTGGAGAATCTGTAAGAGTATTCAGTGAAAATGGTCACGTCCCTGACGGATTAAACTCCAATCAAGTTTATAATGTTATCACTAACGCAACTGACGGAACTCTTGCGGATAATCAAGTTAAGATTGCACAGTCACTGAATGATGCTGTTCAGGACAGACCAATCGTTGCAAATAGCAACGGTGGTATTCTTTCGATTGTAAGTAGAGTTTCTGATAAGTCTGCTGGTGAAATTGGACACCCGATTCAGTGGGATGGTTCTCAGTGGTATATAAATGTTGCCACTGCATCTTCAGAAAATACAATCTATTCAACTGTTGCTGGACTTGGAACTGCAGGACTTGGTGCTGCAACTCCAAGAACTTATATTACAAGAACTCCAGACACAAGAAGCTTAATCGATACAATCTATCGTCTTCGTTATGTTCTTCCTAAGGATTCTTCACTGTCTGCACGTCCTCCTCTCGATGGATACGTTATTGAAGAGTCGGGTAATGTAATCGGAGCAGGAACAACTGAAATTCAAAAATATTTTGACCCAACCAATACTTCTACATTAGATAACTCAACTGAACTTCGTAATCCAAAATTTATTGCAAATGCAACTTGGGTATCTAACACTGCGACCATTACAACTGAACTTCCCCATAATCTGAATGTTGGATCTCAGGTTGAGGTTATTAATGTAATCAGTACAAATAACCCAACAGGTGTTGCAAACTCCGCATTCAACGGAACCTTTACTGTTACTGGAGTCAACAATACAAAAGAGTTTACTTATTCTTTGACCACAAATCCAGGAACATTTGCAAATGATACTTCATCAAGAACTTCAGATCTTCCTGCGTTCAGAAGAAAGAAATTCCCTGGTACTTATCAGGTTTATAGAAGTCAGGAGATTCAAAAGTATATTCCAGGTATTCAGGATGGTGTTTATCACCTGATTGTAAATAATGCATCAAACTCTCCAACAGTTGCACCTTTCACTGACTTAAGATTCTCACAACCTATTCAGAATCTTTATCCCCAGACCAATAGAGATAATCCAAACTCAGATCCAGCACCATCTTCATCCTTTGCTCTTCCTGATACAATCGGTCAAGTTGTTATTAATGATACTCAAAAGAGTATTACTAAGGAATCTCTTGGTAAAGTCCTGATTGACTTTGCTGTTGGTTTTGGTCTTACTGATATTAGATCAAATGCAGCAGGAACTGCTCATACATTCTACTCGGCATTAGATCACGGTCTTGCTGGAATTACTTCAATCAGTATTGTATCTGGTGGTTTTGGATATGGTTCTGGAGCGGCAGGAAATGCATATAACGCATCATTAGTCGGATTTGCAGGTTCTACGACTGGTGCTAATGCAACAGCAGTTGTTACCTTTAACTCATCAGGAACTCTGACTGCCATCAAGATTATGGATGGTGGTAGTGCTTATGGTATTGGTAATACTCTGTCGGTTGTTGGCGTTGCAACTACAACTGCTCACGTTCCCGCAGTAGTTCAAGTTACACATATCAATAATAATATCAACGATAGTATTCAACTTGATGGTATTATTCCTGCAGCAAATAACGAATACAATACTCTTTATAAAGTTACTGGTATTTCAACTGGTAATACAAAACAGTTTGAGGTTCAGTCATCGGTTGCAATCAATAACCCATCTCAAACTGGACTGGGGGTAACTGCAACTGTATTCAGTAATGTAAAAACTGTTGGTAAGGCTCTTGGTATTTCGACCTTTACTTACATTCCTACCTCTGGAGTTGCAACAGTTACCTTTTATAATCCACATGGATTTAAAGTAGATAATAAAGTCCGCATTTCTGGTGCTGATGTTGGTTTGTTTAATGGTGACTTTATTGTTAAGAAAGTCAATACTCCAACATCTCTGAGTGTAAATGTAGGTCTCGGAACAAATGTTGTTGGAACGGGTGGATCGATTACTGCTTATAGACATGGATTTGCATCAAGTGGTGGAGATATTACTGCCGACAATGAGAATGTTGCTGGTAGATTCAACTTCGAATATGCTGGTATTACAACGACTCTGAATACTGCAATTCTTTCAAATGCAGTAGATACAACACCACTGATTATTATCGGTGCTGATATTCTTGGATTTAAACTTGGTGATTATATTCAGATTGATAGTGAAATCTTTAGAATTAAATCTGATGTCACTGGAAGTTCTGTTTCTGTATTCCGTGGTCTCTTTGGTACTACAAGAGAAACTCATGCAGTCAACTCAGTTGTCAGAAGAGTTAATGTAATTCCTATTGAACTTCGTAGAAACTCAATCATTCGTGCATCGGGACATACCTTTGAGTATCTTGGTTTTGGTCCTGGCAACTACTCAACTGCTCTTCCTGAGAGACAGGATAGAATTATTTCTCCTCAAGAAGAACTGATCGCACAAAATACAAGAATTGATGGTGGTGTGAGTATCTTCACTGCGATGAACAGTGATGGTGACTTCTATACCGGAAATAAGAAAGTTAACTCTGCAACAGGTCAAGAAGAAGTGTTTGATGCACCTGTTCCTTCTGTAACTGGTGAAGAGATTGATACTGGAAATATCAGTGTTGGTTTCGATGTTCTTACTCCACTGGAAGCATCAATTACAAGATCTCTGAGAGTTGAAGGTGGTTCTGATGGTAATCTTGTTTCTGAGTTTGATGGTCCAGTAATCTTCAACAATAAGATCACTTCGACTTCTGATAAAGGTATTGAAGCAAACTCAGTGTTTGTTCAAGGTGATGAGATTGTTTCTCGTAAGTTTACAATTAGTGAGAACAAACCAACTCTTGCAGGTAACTATGGTGATATTGTAACCAAGTCAGTTCCTGGAAATAATACCTTTGTTGGTTGGGTTTATACCACAGATAATGAGTGGAAAGAGTTTGGATTTATTGGTGGAAATGGAGTTGGTATTTCTTCTAATGGAACTTACGTCGGATTCTCAACTCTTGTCAATATTGAAACCTCTGGTATTGATCTGACTGCGATCAATGATTCAATCTCTGGTGTTACCACTGTTAACTTTAATGCTTCTCCGAAGATTGGTATTTCAAGTGGTTCTCTAAATGACTTTGTTGGTCTTGCAACTCAGATAAACTTTATTGGTTATGGTGTTACCCTGACAACTACATTCAACCAAACTACAGGAATTGCAACAGTTACTGTAGATACTAGTGGCCTGATTGGTATTGGTGGTTCATTCCCAGGACTTCCAAACTACTCACTTCAGTATAATGATTCTAATAGATTTAATGGTGTTCCTATTTTCCTTTATAATAGTGCCGATAATAATTTAGTTGTTGAAGGTTCCTCAAGCAATACAATCTTTAAGGTAACTCAAACTGGAACTGGCAATGCATTCTATGTTGAGGATACCAGTGGAGATCCAACACCATTTGTTGTTGCAAACGATGGATCTGTAGGTATCGGAAGCTCAGTTCCAACTGCTCAACTTGATATTACCGCTACCACGCAACCAGCAATTAACATCAAATCTACAAGTGGTTCTGGAAATATTATCAGAGTTGATAATACTGGTTCTGATATTACTCCATTTATTATTGATGTAAATGGTAATGTTGGTGTTAATACTGTATCAGCAATTGCAGCACTTGATGTTATTGGAAATGCTGCAGTTACTGGACAAGTTAGAATCTATGAGTCTGATAGAAGTAACTATGTTGGACTTAAAGTAGGTTCGTTAAGTTCTAATCTTACTTTTACTCTTCCAACTTCTTATGGAACAAATGGTCAAGTATTAACATCAAATGGTTCTGGTACTTTATCTTGGGAAACAATTACTCCAGGAAATATCGTTCAATCTGGTGATGGAATCAGTATTAATTTCTCTGGACAAAATGCTACTATTTCCAATAATGGAGTCAAAAAAATTATTGCAGGAAACAACATTTCAATTTCTCCTGCAAGTGGAACTGGTGATGTAACTATTACTGCAACAGATGGTTCCGGAACTTTATATCCATTTACCACCCGTGGATTTGGAATGGTTCTTTAAGTTCCGTCTTCTTTGACAATAACAATATTATAAGGACCACATATGGCACTGAACGATTGGTTCGGTGCCAACATTATCTCTGATGGTAGTGGTCCTGATGATGATACTGCTGAAACTCCTGCCCAATTGACAGAAGTTGCGTTCTTAAGAAAGTTAAGAATAATACGGACATTTTTGCCAGTATTATTACTATATGTGGGATTTGATGCTCCACTGAGAACTTGAGATGCCATATCAGGTTCCATCCTCTTTGATTACAACTGCGTTATATGCATCACACGTCGAACTGAATGTTTCACCGCTTGCGAGCATAATTTCTACTGGAAAATTTGTGTTTGTTGATGGTACTAAGTTCAATGTTCCTGTTGCTGGAACATCTATCTCTGCCGGTTGACCAAGAAATTGTTGTTGAGGTGTAGTTGTTCTGGTATATTTAACAGTGCCATCAACATCAGTAGTGATGAAAGAAGGTGTTTCAGTAAAATAATACCTATTATTAAGCGTATAAGTTAGTTTTATCCTGCCTTGAGGTAAAGTCATAGTAAAGTTTGTTGCACTGTAAGTTACTGGAACATTTTTACCAATTGTTGTTCTAGTTGCAGTCACCGTTACTCCCGCCCAAGTCATTGAAGTAACATTGGACATATAATTGATAATCAATCTAACATTCTGACCTGTATTATTTGTATAGGAAGCATTATTTGCTCCACTCAATACCTGAGATGCCATATTAATTCTTAAATGCTTTTTTTTATTATTTATAAATAAATAAAAAAGGTTGGCGCTCTCCACCTATGGCAATTCAAAAAAACTTTAAGGTAACTAATGGTCTTGAGGTAAATAATAATCTTATTTTTGCTGATAAAGATCAAAATACTGTAGGTATTGGAACTACGATAACTCCAGAAAAATTTTATGTTAATGGTGGTATTGGTGCTACTAGTATTGTTATAAGTGGAATTTCTACAATTAAAGATTTAGTAATCCAGGGCACAGTATCAGTAAATTCTTCAACTGGATCTACTGGAAATTATTTGGCATCAACAGGTGTAGGATTAACTTGGGTTTCTCCAAGAACATCAAATGTTTTTACGGCAACATCAGGACAAACAACATTTAGTGCTAACTATGCCATAGGATTAGTTGATGTTTATGTAAATGGAATTCGTTTAGTTCCGAGCGAATTTACTGCTACAAATGGAACATCAGTAATTTTAAATGATGCTTGTTTTGGTGATGAAACCGTTGAACTTGTAGTATATTCAGTCAACTAAGGGGAAAATAAATGCCAATTGCTAACAGAGAACTTTCACAATTTGGTTCATTTCTCTTTGTTGATAATACTACAAAAAACATTGGGATAGCAACAACTGCTACTCCTTATGTTGGTATAGGAACAATTCTCCCAACACATAAAGTTACTGTTGTTGGTAATGTTAATATTGATGGTGATTCAAATGTTTCTGGTATTGTAAGTGCATCTCAATTTTATTTGAATGGAAATCCAATCGTAGATGGTGCTTTAGAAACTTGGCAAATTGATGGAAGCAATGTTTATCGTTTAAACGGGAATGTTGGAATTGGAACATCAGTAATTTCATCTAAATTAGCAGTAATTGGGAATGTAACTGCTTCAAGATTTATTTCAAATGTATCTACAGGAACTGCACCATTTACGGTAGATTCTACAACGGAAGTTACAAATCTTAATGCGTCTTTATTGAGAGGTGGTGTTCCTGGAGCAAATATCAATTCTTATGATATAGTTACCTTAGGGGGAACTCAAACTCTCACTAATAAAACCATTATTAGTCCAATATTTACTGGAACTGGAGTTGTATTTGATGGATCTACAAGTGAAACTACAACATTGAAAGCAAATGCAACTGCAGGAAATAATACTCTTAATCTTCCAACAACTAATGGTACTTTAGTATCTACTGGAGATACTGGAGTTGTTACTGGTAATATGATTACCGATTTGAGTATTACTAATAGTGATGTTTCATCAGGTGCTGGAATTTCTTATAGTAAATTAAACCTTTCTAATTCCATTACTAATAGTGATATTGCATCAAATGCCGGAATTGCAATATCGAAACTTTCACAATCAACAATTTCTGGCATTTCTCTTGGAAATAATTTAAATAATTTAACTGCTGGTTCTTTTATTACTTATAGTTCTGGTAGCACATATAATGGTTCTTCTGGAATTACCATTTCTGTTGCTGCGACTACAGCAAATACTGGAAATACTGTGGTTGCTCGTAATAGTTCTGGCGATTTTACTGCAGGCACTGTTACTGTTACAAATTTAACAGCATCACAAACAGTTCAAGCACAAGATTTTAATTCAATATCAGATTTAAATCTAAAGACGAATATTGAAACTGTATCTAATGCATTAGAAACTACTCATTCTCTTCATGGAGTTTCATTTGATTGGAAAGAAAGTGGTAAAAAATCCTATGGTGTGATTGCACAAGAACTTGAAAAAGTATTACCGGAACTTGTAAATGATGGTGAAATAAAATCAGTAAATTACAATGGAATTATTGGGGTTTTGATTGAAGCAATAAAAGAACTTTCTAATGAAGTTGAAGAATTAAAGAAAAAATCTCTATAAATATGATTAGTAAAGCCGAGTGGGAACACGACGATGGCAATTCAAATCTCAGGAAATACTATTATTGATGATAGTAGAGTAGTTATAAATGCATCAAAAATTGGTATAGGAACCCCATCCCCACAAACTGAACTTCATATTGAAAATGGTGTTTTGGGATTTGGTGTTACGACCGATTATCTTGGAATAATAGCACTTTCTCCCAATGTTAGAATCGGGGATAGTACTACAGGAGCAAGTTCAGGTTTATCAACTTATAATTATGGTAATATTTTTATTGGTGCGGGTGCAGGTTCATCTACTGAGATTTTTAGTAATATTTTTTTAGGAGATTATGCAGGGTTTGCTAACACCACTGGATATAGTAATAACTTTTTTGGTCTTATAGCAGGATATAATAACACCACTGGATCTGATAATAACTTTTTTGGTCTTCAAGTAGGATATAATAACACCACTGGATCATATAATAACTTTTTTGGTTATCTAGTAGGATATAATAACACCACTGGATCTGATAATAACTTTTTTGGTAATGATGTAGGATGTGATAACACCACTGGATCATATAATAACTTTTTTGGTTATCGTACTGGAGAGAATAACACCACTGGATGCGATAATATTTTTATTGGTTATCAAGCAGGATTTAATAATACTACTGCAAGTAACAATATTGCAATTGGAAAAAACTCCGGAACAACATATAGTCCAAGTGGTTTGATTAATTTTACAACCACTGGAAATCAAATTGTAATGGGCAATGCAGATCATACAACTGCTTGCATTCAAATTGCATGGGGTGTTGCTTCAGATATTCGTTATAAATGTGTATGGGATTCCGTAAAACATGGAAGGGAATTCTTAAGAGGTGTTAATCCAATTAAGTATTCGTTTAAAGATAAAGAAACTGGAGAAGTAAAAGATTCAAGAAAACGTTATGGATTTAGTGCTCAAGAAATTTTAGAACTTGAGGGTGATGAACCAATTATTGTTAATACTCAAGATCCCAATAATCTTGGTATTACTCATGACTATCTGATACCAGTTCTTGTTAATGCAGTTAAAGAGTTGGATGAAGAAAATAAAAAATTTAAAACAAGATTGGAATTGATCGAAAAAATGATGGAAATCACTTCTTCTTGATTTTTATTTGTAGAATGTGTTAGACTATCATTAAACCCTTAAATAAAATTATCAAAAATGGACAGACTACGAAATTTTTTAATAAAAAAAGAATTTGACTTAGAAAAAACATTAAACTCAACAAAAGATAGCGAAACTCTTATTCGTCGTCTTGTTGATGATGGAGTTCACAGTGAAGAAATCCATGATATGATAAAAAGAAATGTAGATCACATTCTTGTCATATTAAGAAAGGAAGAAGTTTTATCTTCAAATTCTCCATATCTTGAATCTTTTTCTGAAGTAGTAGATTTGGGTAATCAATTTATCAATCAATGATTTTGATATGAAAGAAACTTATAGTATTTTCCACATTCAAGGTGGACTTGGAAAAGTAATTGCATCAACAGCAGTAGCAAAATGTATAAAAAATAATTTTCCGTCAAGAAAATTAATTATTGTATGTCCTTATCCAGACGTTTTCATTAATTTATCATTCGTCGATAGAGTTTATCAACTTGGAAATACAAATTATTTTTATCAAAACTACATTGAAAATAAAGATAGTTTAATTTTTCATAACGAACCTTATTTTACTACAGATCATATTCATAAACGACTTCCACTTATTCAGACTTGGTGTAAAATGTATGGTTTGGAATATAATGGAGAACAACCAGAACTAGTTTTCAACCCACTTCAGAAAAAAATTTCAAAGGATGTTTGGAAAAAATCCGAAAAACCAATAATGGTTATCCATACTAATGGTGGATTGATTACTCCTGATGCAAAACCTTATATGTGGGCAAGAGATATGCCTTTTAATATTGCCCAAGAAATAGTAGATAAGTATCATAAAGAATATACAATTTACCAGTGTACAAAAATTAATTCTTCAAAATGTATTAATGCAAATATTGTTGAATTTAATAATGAAATGCAACTAAGTCCCTTAGAATTTCTTAGTATTATTATTCATAGTGAAAAAAGAGTTTTAATTGATAGTTGTTTACAACATGCAGCTGCTGCTTTAAATCTTCCCTCCGTGGTTTTATGGAATGGAACAAGTCCTAAAGTATTTGGTTATGATATCCATAAAAACATAGAAACAATCAAACCTCATAATTTTAAATTACCTGGAAGTTATTTGTTTGATTTTGATTTCACGGGAATAGAGAATGAATACCCATTTGACGAAGATGATGAAATTTTTGATATTGATGAAATTTTTAAATCAATTGATGATTAAAAGAATACTGTGAATTATGATATGACATAAAATTAATCATAAGAGGGTTTAAGCACCCTCTTTTTTTATAAATACTTAAAAACAATCAAGTAAGATGGCAGCAGTAAGTGCGGTAAATTTAGTTATTCATAAAGGCACTTATTTTGAAGAAACTTTTACTTTGAGTGCAGAGGATGAACTTGGTTTAAATTTGACTGGTAATACTGCAACTTCAAAACTTAAGAAACATTCCACTGCGGGAATTGCTTATACATTTTCAACTACAATCACTGCAGCTGATAGTACTGTTAAAATAGCAATGTCACCTGAAGTCACTGCTACATTACCTAGTGGTAGGTGTGTTTATGATTTAATTTTAACCTCACCCAGCGGGGTAATTTCAAAAGTCGTAGAAGGAACCGTACTTGTAGAGGAGTCAGTAACTGTATGACTATTAAGGTAACTGTAACAAATACAAATCAAAATACAGTTAGATTAAAATCAAAACAAAAGGTAAAATCAACTGTTGCCTCCGGAGTAATCATGGCAAGAACCTTAGAAGATCTCTTAGATGTTGATGTTTCTGGTGTAAGTGATAAGTATGTAATTATGTATAATGCAACAACTCAAAAATATACTGCAGTAAACCCTGATGAAGTTTTATCTGCATCATCAACTACAGAAACAACTCAACCAGGATTGCCAAGTGATTTTGTTAATACTTTAGATGTAGATCTTGATGATCGTATTGATCTTGATGCTGGCACTTTTTAAAAACTAAATAATAGTACAATAACAAAATAAAAAGATGGCAGCTCCTGTTTTACAGTTTAAGAGAGGTCTTCTTGCTAATCTCCCTGGTTTAAGGGCAGGTGAACCTGGTTTTACTACAGATAGTTACGATCTGTATGTTGGTCTTACCTCAGAAACTTCAACCAATAAATTCTTTGGTTCTCATCGTTACTGGACTAAAGAAACTACTTCAACAGGTAGTGGCGTAAACCTAGTTGAAGGAACTTCTAATGGTTCTAATTACATTACACTAAAATCACCAGATTCTTTGTCTAGTTCTGGTACATATACACTTCCAGCAACTAGTGGTATTGTTGATGGATATTATTTACAAGTTGCTTCTGACGGAACACTTTCCTGGTCGGATGCTGGTGCTTCTGGCGGTTCTTTTACTAACTCTACATTAAATGGAACTACTACAGTTAATGGATATCTTGATGCAACTGGTGCTGATGTTAATGCTGGTATAGTAACCGTAACGGATCTTTATATTGATTCTACAAGAGTTCTATATGACGATGGATCTGGTATTACTCTTGCAGGAATTCAGACAATTGATGCCACTACAAAAAATACATTAGAAACAATCTTATCATTAGATCCTAATGATTTTGATAGTCTAAATGTTATTGGAATTGCGACAGTTGGTGGAATCATAGATGCGAATGGTGGTCTTGATGTTTTAGGTCATTCTGAATTAGATAATGTAAATGTATCTGGTGTGATTACTGCTACAAATGTAGTATTTGGTTCTGGAACTGCGATTACACAAGTAGATACTGACCTTTCAACAGTATCTGGTTCTCACGATACTCTTGCTTCTGCAAAAGCAATAAGAGATTTTGTAACTACGCAAGTTAGTGGAGTCGGTAGCTCACTCTCAAATCTTGATTTAAATTTTATAGGAGATTCTGGGACAGGTGCTGTCAATCTAAGTACTCAATCTTTTACCATCGCAGGAACTGCGAATGAGATTGAGACTTCCGCTTCATCTCAAACCATTACTGTTGGACTTCCAGATAATGTTATCATTGGTGCTGGACTAACTGTTACTGGAGCACTTGATGTCAATGGTGGAGGTACTATTGATAATGTAAGAATCGGTGTTGCTGCTGATAATGAGATTGATACCTCCACAGGAAATCTTATTATCGATTCTGCTGGTGGTACAACAACTATTGATGATGAACTCATTGTTTCTGGTGATGTTAGAATCAATGGCAATGATATTAAGGCAAGTAATGGTAATACAAACATCACTCTTACTTCAAATACACTAACTACATTTGCCGGTGATATTAAAGTTACTGGAAATGATATCCAGGCAAGTAATGGTAATGTAAACATCACAATGACATCAAATACCCTTACAGAAGTTAAGGGTGATCTGAAAGTTACTGGAAATGATATTCAATCAAGCACAGCAACTGCACTGACATTATCTGGTGCTGATGTAACGGTTGCTGGTGATTTGACTGTTGGTGGAAGTGACATTAAAGCAGCAGATGGAACAACTGCCCTAACTCTCGTAAACTCAACTGGTGCTGTTACCGCAGCAAATGATTTAACCGTTACAGGAAATCTTTATGTTAATGGTTCTACGACTCAAGTTAATACCACTGCTCTTACAGTAGAAGACCGTACCATTGATCTTGGTATTGTAAATGGTGCTGCACCTTCATCAGCAACCACTTGGGATCTTGGTATTCTTTTTAACTATAACTCTTCTGGTGCTAAGAAATCTGCTGTTGTCTGGGAACACTCAGATACAAGATTTAAGTTCGCTAGTGTTCTTGCTGCGGATACTAACGGAACTGATAATAATACTCCACAATTAACAGTAACTACATTTGCTCCTATTGAAATTGGTGCTCTTTGGGTCACTGACTGTGCTGGAACTTCTCAGGTTATTTCTTGTACTGGAACTGAAAGATTCCTTGAGAACATTACGGTTGATGCGGGAACATTTTAAAGTTAAATAAGATCCAATAAATACACCTAGGAAACTGGGTGTATTTTTTTATGTCTGAAGAAGATTTGAAATTGGTTCTATCAAAATATCAACAAAAAACATTTGAGTTGTTTAATAAGAATATTGTATTAGAGACTCAAGTAGAAAATTTAAGTTCTTTGATTGAAACATTAAATAAAGAAATTGAGAAACTGAAGAAACCAAAGAGAGGAACAAAGGCAGAAGGAGATTTTGAATAAATGTCAATAGGATATGGACCAAAAGTAGTTACTGATGGATTAGTATTAGCACTTGATGCTGCTGATATTAGTTCTTATCCTGGATCTGGGACCACTTGGAGTGATTTGAGTGGTAATGGATATAATGCTATTCAAACTGGATCTAGAGTTTCTTATAATTCTACTGAAAGTGCTTGGGAATTTACTGGAACAACTACTACAACAACAGATGGAATTTATATTACTGGATTAAATTATGTGACAGGATCTTCTGATGCTATTTCAAACCTTACAATTGAAAGTTGGATAAAGTGTAATAGTGGAACAACAAGTCATATTAATGATCAGAGAATTATTCTTAGTTTTGATAGATCTTCTGTTTTTAGGTTTGCAATAAGTAATGATATTGGTGCTGGTGCTCCTGGAAAACCGTCCTTTATGGATGCTAGTGGTTCAAGTGGAGTTGGTGATAATGTGGCAACTTCTTTTAGTGGAGATTTGAGAGATGATCAATGGCATCAAGTATGTGTAACATTTTCATCAACGGCACTTAAGTATTATGTTGATGGTAAAATAGTTCATACAACGACAGGATCTTTCAATCCAATAACAAATCAATCTACAGGCGAAACGCCAAGATACGGATGGATTGGTAATGGTAGTGAGGCAGCAACTGCTGGAGGAACAATCAACCCTGGGGATTTATTTTATGGGTTTATTTCTAAAATAAATTATTATTATAAGACATTAAGTGATAGTGAAATCCAACAAAACTTTAATTCACTTAGAGGGAGGTTCGGTATATAATGGCATTAGCACATGGACCAAAACCGATAGTTACAGATGGTCTGGTACTCGCATTAGACGCAGCAGATAGAAACTCATATCCAGGTTCTGGTACTACTTGGACTGATTTGAGTGGTAATGGTAATAATGGAACTCTAACTAATGGACCTACCTTTGATAGTGGTAATGGTGGAAGTATAGTTTTTGATGGAACTAATGACCATGTTACTTTTACTTCCAATCCTTCTTTAACGGACCAAATAACTATAGAAGTTTGGGTTAAATTAAATTCTACATCTGCCGGTACTGGGTGGATATGTGGAAGAGAAAGTTCATATAGAATTTTATACAGTTCTAATGTATTTGCTTGGGTTTGTGCCACTGATAATAATGGTTGGTACACTACAGGTACTGCGATTAGTGCTAGTTCTGTTGCTCCACATACTAATACTTACCAAGTTGTTGTAACATATGATGGTTCAAATAATAAAATTTATGTAAATGGGACATTGAGAACTACTGGTAGTTCTATATCTGGAAATATTAAAGACGTAAATCCTTATTACATAATGAGAGATGGTTCTAGTGACGCAAATATTGATTATGGGAAAGGTAATTTATACTCTCATAAGTTATACAACAGAGCACTCACAGCATCAGAAATCCAACAAAACTTCAACGCACTT